>Ga0209142_1002218_pt1 | contig 9595 bp, 12 predicted proteins | sample SaaInlV_120m_DNA_FD_184678 | JGI IMG/M metagenome (GOLD analysis project Ga0209142, IMG submission 184678) | Marine microbial communities from expanding oxygen minimum zones in the Saanich Inlet - Saanich Inlet SI074_LV_200m_DNA (SPAdes) (version 2) | ecosystem: Environmental > Aquatic > Marine >... | reverse complement strand
TTTTTATGTGTCTATAAAACATAATCACAATTCATGCCCGGGTGGTGAAATTGGTAGACACACAGGACTTAAAATCCTGCGCCTTCACGGGCGTGCCGGTTCGATTCCGGCCCCGGGCACCATCTTTCGTTTTCACTACATCCCATAAAGACTCATAGAGCACACAAACAAAGGGATTAGTGTCAAAACTGTGTTTCATGCAATGTCATAAAATATCATACAATCTCACCATAAAGTGAGTAGAATTGTGAGTAGATATTTTATAACCCGATCAAGGGTTAGAGGCTCACATGCTAACAGACACAAAAATTAAATCTCTAAAACCTAAAGATAAGCTATATCGCCGTTCTGATGGCAACGGTCTGGCAATTGAAATTACTCCAGCTGGGCTAAAATATTGGCGTTATCGTTTTCGATTCAATGGCAAAGCCAGCATGGTTTCTTTAGGAAAATTTCCAAATATCGGGCTAAAAACTGCAAGACTACTAAAAGATGAGTGTAGAGATCTACTCACAAATGGAGTTAACCCCAGTGAATACAAGGCTAACAAGGCTTATAGAGATAAATTAGAAAGCGATAGAAAGATGACTTTCGGCAAGCTATTTTATAAATGGCATGCTAAAAATAAAGATAATTGGAGTGATAAACATTCAATGAAAGTCTTACGCCAATGCGAACGCCATTTATTATCTTATATTAAAAATAAATCAATTGACGCTATCACTCCACAAGACATGATTCAAATATTCATGAAAATGAATGAACTAGGCATTATCGAAACATTGGAAAAAGTTAGGGGTTATGCTAGCAGGATATTTAAATATGGTGTTGGACTGGGGCTACTTCCCAATAACCCCACTGCAGACTTACCTAATGACATTTTTAAGAAGAAAAAAGTTACCAACTTTGCACACATTACTGACATGGAAGAGCTTGCCAAGGTTCTAAATATAATCGATAAGTTTAAAGGAACCATCCAAGTTGGCACTGCATTAAAAATGGCTCCTCATGTATTTTTACGCCCTACAGAGCTTGCAGAGCTACTATGGAATGAAGTTGATTTTGAAAATAAACAAATAAAAATTCCCAAGGGGCGCATGAAGATGGCATTTCCACATATTGTGCCTTTATCGCCTCAAGTTTTATCCATGCTTGAGCAAATGCGCAGAATTAGTGGTGATCGAGAATACGTATTCCCAGGTGTCGCCAATCCACGAGAAGGGATTTCACCAGATAGTTTGAGAATGGCCCTTAGAAGGCTAGGCATAGATAAAGATACACTAACCACTCATGGGTTGCGTCACACTGCTAGTACGCAGTTACATGAGCAAGGATTTAACAGTGATGCCATTGAAAGGCAACTCTCTCATGGCGATAAAAACAAGATTAAAGCCACATATAACCATGCACAATACCTAGATGAACGCCGAGATATGATGAATAAGTGGTCTGATTTTTTAACCAAGATTAAAGGCAATTATGCGTAATAAAGAGTTAATAAGTAACGAAATGAAGTACAAATATTACTATGATTATTTAGAAAACTACCTTGATTGCAATTATGAATCAAATGACATTCATATTACTCCCAATGGAATGTCTGAAAGTTTATATGATTTTATAATCATTAGTCATAATGAGGAAGATGACAAGACAGCTAATACAGAATTTTCCACAAGATTTATAGCAACATCTAGCCAGGGAATCCCACCAATTAATACAAACAATTGGCTTACTAAAACTGGCAGTTATTATAAATTTAATCTTGAAAAATTTATCGAGTCAATTACTAATTGGGAGATTAAAAATACAAATGCAAACAATCTAATTCGCCCTATTTTAAGTATTAATTTAATTGCAGTTGCGCTAAACAAAAATGTACAAATAAATAAAAAAAATTACAAATATTGGTCGTCAAAAATTGATGAAGATAATCATATTAGTATAGAAGTGATAAATGCTTTTAAAAACTACACATTAAAATTAGCCGATAAGAGATCTGAAATACCGGCTAAAAATAAAAATGATGTTCGAGAGGCGTTACTAGAGTACTGCCAAGAAACAAAAAAAAGTAAACTTCCTGTTGCGTCTTTAATAACTATTAAAGAATTTATAAAAAAAATACATGATAGAGGTCTTTTGGTTATTGAATCAGGGATAGATGCTAATAAAATAAAAAAAGACGAAAGGGAGATTACACCTTACACATTAGGCACTTATTTGAGAAAAGATATTCTCATCTCTGATTGGTGGCAAAAACAAGACGAAAAAATCAGAGAAGTTGTCAAATATAAGCCTAGAAAATAAGAAACTCTGGGTATTGTTGCAAAACAGTCTAAAGCTCTACACATCAACAATTTCCAGCGTCATTTGGCCTTGTTGACTTTATCCTTAAAAAATATACCAAAAGTTTATCTTCCCAGTTTATAAGGATTGTAGGGCATACCTGCAAAAAGTTTGGGTGTAGTTTCGAAAAAGTACAGCCATGTACCACATTAAAAAATTAAGTTACGCTGAGAGCGCATCATACAAAAACGTGATGTAATTTTTAATAATGTAGGAAAAAAACATGAGCTTAAAAATCTTAAATAAATTTGCAGTGATAGACAAAACATCACTCAGCATAGCAACAATCTATCGATTAATGTCAAAGGGGTCTTTTCCAAAACAGATACAAATGAGTGAAAGGTCTGTTGGTTGGTTAGAGAGTGATATTGATGAGTACATTCAGCAATGCCAATCTGGCAAATATTAATATGCGGTATTTACACCACGGTATTAACTCATAAATATGATGAAACCTATACTACTGCAAGCATATTGATATTGCAACAACAAAACTAGATGCGGTATTAATTAATATCTAATCTAACTTATACAGCTATAGAACAAGGAATAAACAACATGAAAAAACCAACAAGAAATAGAAAGAAAATTATTAAAGATGGATGGATTGAATACAAAGGTGAATCTATTGAAATATGCAACTCACAACAGTACGGAGTTTATGAGGATATTATTCATAAATTCATAGAGCAACTAGATATAGCTTATTTGAAACACAGAAGATTATTGGTTGTTAGGCTTGAATATAAGATTAATTATTACACAGAAAATAACAAACTATTCTCTAACCATATGAAAAATATAATTCAATGGCTGAGAAGAGAATACGGAATTAGAAATATTGGTTACTTATGGGTAAGAGAGCAAGAAAAATCAAAAAAACAACACTACCATTTAGCTCTAATACTTGACGGAAATAAAATCCAACATCCGGAAAAAATTAATGCAGTATTTAAGAATAAATGGCTACCTAGAGGCGGCATATTTATTCCAGAAAACTGTTACTACTATATCGACAAGCACAATTATAAAAAGCAAAGACAAGATGTAATTTACAGGTGTTCGTATTTAGCAAAATCCAGAGGAAAAGGATTTAGACCGCCACAAACAAAAGACTATGCGTGTAGCAGGCTTAAATAACTTCTAAAGTAGGAAAAAATAGACATGGATAAAAAAGGCAATAAAACAGGTGGAAGATCAAAAGGCACAAAGAATAAGCGCACGCAAGAAGTCATAGATATACTAAATAGGCTAGATTGTAGTCCTATCGAAGGCCTTGCCAATATTGCAACAATAGCCATGAGAAAGCAGGATTATGCGCTCGCAGGCAACATGTACAAAGAACTGTCTCAATACATGTTTCCAAAAAGAAGAGCTGTAGAAGTGTCTGCTGAAATCAATCAAGATATTAGTGTGGAAGAGCTTACCGACCAGCAAAGAAGGAATCTTAAGAAGCTGTTATAAGTCAAATAAAGAAGCGAAGCGCCCTCTTGCCTTTTGTTGTTTTGGCTCATCTAATGGATGGCATTTAAAGTTTCTTTTAACTCCTTTAACGCATATCCAATCTTCCTTGGGAGATTTGCAAAGTCTAGACTTGCTCTCCAAGGGTATATTCAAAAAATGATTTAAATCCTCCTCTGGAAATCCAAAGAAATTCTTAATTTTAACTATTAGTTTCATTATATCTAAAGGTTTTCCGGGTTCTTGATTTTACTCAACTTATGTATCACTGGATGCGGTGGATTCTTGCCTACGCTATTGCTTATTTACTCTCTACGTGTATCTGACACATCATAATATCTTTATAATCTAATTATATTATTCATTTAAAAGTTTATAGTTATAACAGCCTTGACTATCTCCATGGTCGCAAGCTAAGCCAAAAAGTTTTTTTGCTTTTTTAGTATTGTGGCGTACGCCAAGACCTTTAATATAGTTAAAACCTAAAGATTGGCATGCCACCCCCTTATAAGCAGAGTTTGTTTTTTCTGAAAAGCAAATTTCATTAAAGATTTTGGACGACTTAAAGTACTTATTTTTTATTTGATAAAAACTACCAAAAAAAACACATCCTTCTACAAGCTCACCAGGAAAACAATTGTTCTTAAAGTAAAAGCCCGCATTATCAATATCTTTTTTAACAGAGATACCATCTAAATACATCATCCCTTTCATAACACAAGCTGTTTTATTCTCTAAGTCACAAGCTTTTGTTAAAAATTTTAATGCGGAATCTTGTAAAGAAGGTTGAGTTAAAAAGTAATGACCTGTTATGAAGCACGCCTCAGGGTTGTTGTTTTTGGTGCAATCTTCTTTAGCAACTGACACTATATAAAGTTCATCCATAGCTATTTTTAATGTAGCAGGAATGTTTGTATTTTTTACACCCTTCTTGCTCACTATAGGGTCGCCTTCCCATAGGTTTTTTTTGAATTTTTCCACGGCAAAAGAACCTGTAACAGCAACAACTAATAATAGTAATAGTAATATTGTTTTTTTCATACCTAGCCTCTTAGTTTAAATCGAATAATTAAAATACAAACTCGCTACAGTTGATACTACAAGTATAGTAATTACGTCTTAAATTGGTACTATATCCCGTGGTGTTATATTCATTATAGACCTATCATCTTTTGTATGGCTAGACCATATAAAAACTCTTCAGAACATCAGGAACTTATTGACTTTGGCAATGCAGTTAGATCTATACGCTCTGACAAAGGAATATCACAAGAATCACTAGCAGAGCTTGCTGGCATTGATCGTTCTTACATGGGTGGCGTAGAAAGAGGCGAACACAATATAGCCCTCATCAATATTAAGCGTATATCTGACGCTTTAGGAGTTTCTATATCTATTGTGATGGAGAAATCCAATCTATAACTCTACACTTTTATTATTATGTTCACAATACAACTCATATAAACACCAACTCAAACCAATAGTGTAGAATTAATCTTACATTAGACACCGAGTTATTATTAACATGTTAAATTTTCTTAAAAAACACCTAGATAAAGAAGATTCTGATTTAAAAAAAAATAACCATGCGATAAAAAATCAAGAAAGTCAAAAAAAACCCAAAGATATCACCCCCAAGAAAAATATAAAAAGACTAGGCTGGAAAGCAATTTCCAATATGGAAAAAGAGATTAATGACAAGGAAAAAACAACATCCAATCTATACTATAACGGCTTTATCACCAATGCCTCATATGATAGACACTACACTCCAAAATATCCAAGCAGCCCAGAATATAAGTACGAAGATCCAAATGATTCATACTGGAACACAAGTGATCGTGAAAGTGTTTATATAGAGCATAAGAGTAAATATGACTGGGAAAGTAATCCTGTTGTGCCTTTTGACAGGTTTTCACTCGCGTATCCTGCCTTTACACTCATACCTATAGAAAAGCTAGGAACTATCGATATCCCACCCCTTCCTACACTACCTAAAGTCTCAAATATAGAATATAAAAATAAAGAAAATAGACAGTATTTTTTTCTTGAGAGGTTGAAATCAACCCATAAAAATGCCTCCAAACTTATTCAGCAAAAAAATCAAGAATTTCAAAAAATTAAAGACGAGTGCGACTCAGTATGGGAGAGGGTTCAGGCAGAATTTTCAAACAAACCTAATAACAACCTAGCAATAGAAAATTTCTTAACATACGTTCTAGAGAGACACCCTCTCCCATACTTTTTTGAGAACAAGTGCAAAATAAAAAACGACTCAAAATCTTCTATATTAATCATTCAATTTACTTTTCCTGACTATACAGAGCATGAATTTAAAACTGGAGAATACAAATCATCCAGTGACTGGAATCCTAAATATAAGTACGCCTCTAAAACATTAAAAAAACAAATTGTTGAAAATTCTCTATATTCACTAATAATTAGAGCTGCATATATTTGCTCAAAATACTTACCAGAACAACAAGGAAAAATTATTGTAGTTAATGTTGAACAAAACTGGTTTGACCCCTCTACTGGTCAACCAAAATTCGGAATCATTGCATCGGTGCAAGGAGAGAAAGGGTTTTTCTCTTCACTAGACCCTCTTAAATTAGACTCTAAAGCGTGCTTCAAAACACTCAAAGGAATCTCCTCAAGATCTCTGCAGGATATATCCCCTGTGAGACCTATAATGAGCCTTCAAAAAGATGACTCTAGACTAATTGATAATAAAGATTTAAATCTTGAAGAAGATACCAACCTTGCTGCAATGCCCTGGGAAGACTTTGAGCATTTAGTTGCCCAATTATTTGAATTAGAATTCTCAAAATCTGGGATTGAAGTAAAGGTAACTCAAGCATCAAGAGATAGAGGGGTTGACGCTATTTTGTTTGATCCAGACCCTTTAAAAGGTGGAAAATACATTCTTCAAGCGAAAAGATACACCAGAACCGTTGATGTTTCCTCTGTCAGAGATTTATATGGAACTGTAATGAATGAAGGCGCTAACAGAGGAATATTGATCACCACAAGCTCTTATGGTCCAGACTCATATGAATTTGCCAAAGATAAGCCAATAACCTTAATTGACGGATCAAACCTTTTATCAATTTTTGAAAAACATCAAATGAAATACAGAATTGACTTAGAAGAGGCTAGATTTTTAAATTCAGATAATTAAGTATTAAAAATATTCTATACCTAATTCAACGCTCTCTTCTTTATTAGAGTTCCAGTAGCTTGTTGATTTAGATTTTAATAAGCGCTTGCTGTTAATTACATCATAAAATCAAAGATTGCAGAGCTGTTAAACAATTCAGATAAAGAACTTACACCTAAAGATTTAAAGGTTCATGATGATTAAGATATTTATTCGCTTACGCATCTTCATTGTTTATTAACTTTTTTAAGGTTGCACACATTATTATGGACGTTATTACCATATGCATCTCCCTGCTCCAAACTAACACCATCAACCAGTACATTGGCAACCACTCTAAAGTACTTACCCTTCTGTAGATTAGTCAACTTAACCTCTTTCTGGTCTTATTATTTGAAAAGCCAAATTACAATGAAAATAATTACACCCCAAAGAATAAATGAGCCAATCTTCTCGATAGTTGGAACACTATCAAGCTCTTTCATATGGTTTAATAGTTCTTTATCTTTTTCATCCATATTTATCTCCTCTAATTAATACAGTTTGGGTCTTTTATATCAATTCTACCATCAAAATTATTATCAACACCATCGTAACAAGAGGTGCTAGAATCTTTAGACTCTGGCATAGGGTCTTCTCGTAGCCACTTATCAGGAATTGAATTCCACATTAAATTATAAAATATTTGGTACTTTGGGGAGTCTTTGAAATTCTTGATAATTAGAGTATTTTCATCGTTCTTACTTTCGCCTGCACCTGTCCAATTCATAGAGCCAACAATCAAGTGTTTTTTATCAATAATAGCGGACTTCATATGCATCTTTCCACCCCAGTTCTCAACCTTAACTGGTATTCCATTATCTCTCAGGTAGTTGTGCTTGCTGTACCCATTAGAGGCTGCCGTAGCATCAAGTATTATTCGTATTGATACCCCTCTATTCTTAGCTTTAACAAGCTCTTTAGATACATTTTTATGAGTTAGAAAGAAGATAGATATATCAATAGAGTCTCTTGCTTCTCTTATTAAAGGAATAACACCTCTATACATCGCATAACCTTGAGGCGAGAAATAGATATTAACTTCTTGACCATTTATGTGAGTTTGTAGCTTTGTCTTCTTGAGTTTTTTCTTGGCTCTATGAAATTTCCCATCAACAAACATTTGTTCAAATTCAATCAGATATTTGCTAGCAATAAATTCTGATTCGATCAGAGCAACCACATTTGCATTATACCCACCAGTACCAGTATCACTTATGTTGGCTGAGCCTGTCCAAACATACTTGCTATCGACAATAAAGAACTTATTGTGCATTATGTCGCCTTTAAAAGAAAAATCATCCTTAGCAGCATAACCCTTTCCTTCAAAACACTGTAAAGGTCCTTTATGCCCTGTTGGTCTTACACATCCATCTTTATACTTTTTTTTCTTTGAAAAATAACGTGATGTCTTAATATCTTGCTGATAGTCTGATTTGGTATTGCGAAAGTTTTTTTCTATAAGGTGTGTGTCTGAATAATAACTTTTTCCGTCTACACCTTTATCAATTACACCTCGCACTTTAACACCCCTATTTTTAGCATTCATCAGAGCATTAAGAATTTCGTCTTGCCCTCTTAAGCCATAAATTGCAAAATCAATTGACTTTTTTGATGAGTTAATTAACTGTGTCAAACTCTTGCATATATCAGTAGAGCATCCATTGATTGGTCCAATTTTATTAACTGGTGAGTTGAAAACAATATTAATACTAGACGATAAGGATGGGGTAGAAAGAGATATCAAAAAGTATGTAAAAACCCTTTTTAGCAACATTTGACTTTTCATTTCTGTTTACACAAGTTTAATGTTTTTAAGGACGTCTTCCATACTAGATATCAAGGTAAAAAATTCCATACTCAATTGTTCTCTAGTAGATTGTTGAAGATTAATACCCATACATACTTCAAAAGCATTAACCATATCCATCATTTTATCGCCTGAGCTGATAGAACCCCAAGTTTGATTGAATGTCGTAGAATAATCCTCAATAGATGATTCTAGCTCCTGTTTTTTACTATCAATACAAATATAAAAATCCATAACAGAATCAGAATGCATACCTTGAGTTTTAATTACAGTTGACCTTAAAAACTGTAAATATGCAGCAATCATTACATCGCATAACTTATCAAAATCAGCATTTTCTAACGCAGCATCATTGACTTGCTCTACAAACGCTCTCCAAATAGATTTTCTTTCTGGTGAAGTAATCTTTATCCACTGGTCATTACAAAACTCTTGGCTACTTAATTTAGTTTTCCCGAATCCAAACATATCTACCCCTTATTGTTAGTTATAACATCCTAATAAATTAACACTAGTCATCAGAAAATCTTTCTTCTCAAGTTCTTTAATTGCCTCATCAATTGCACAACCCAGGTCTGTTCCACTTTCTCCTTCCCTGTCTATTATTTGGCATATATTGTGGTGTAATCTTTGTCTAGATGCTTTGCTTAAAAAATCATTATATAGAAGTTTTGCACACTCGCCATTAACAGAATGACTCCAAATAATTGTTGAAAGACCTTCCATTAATGACTCTTTAGCAGTTGTAACTACACAAATAAACTTTTCAGTATCGATGT
>Ga0209142_1002205_pt1 | contig 9658 bp, 7 predicted proteins | sample SaaInlV_120m_DNA_FD_184678 | JGI IMG/M metagenome (GOLD analysis project Ga0209142, IMG submission 184678) | Marine microbial communities from expanding oxygen minimum zones in the Saanich Inlet - Saanich Inlet SI074_LV_200m_DNA (SPAdes) (version 2) | ecosystem: Environmental > Aquatic > Marine >... | reverse complement strand
GCGGGCGATGCCGATTCTTTGTCGTTGACCTCCGGAAAATTCATGGGGATAGCGGTTGGTGAATTCCCGGTTCATTCCTACAGATTCCAGCAATTGTTCTACACGCTCACGTCGTTCACTTCCCTTAAACTTCCCATGCTCTACCAGAGGTTCACTGATGATACTACCCACGGTCATTCTTGGATTGAGGCTGTCTTGAGGATCCTGAAAAATCATCTGCATGTGTGGACGCTGTTTACGTAGATCCTCCTTATTGAGGGACATCAAATCTTGCCCCTTAAAACTCACATTTCCAGCAGTTGCAGAATAGAGTTGGAGGATTACTCTGCCGGCCGTCGATTTTCCGCATCCGCTTTCACCAACTAAACCAAGGGTTTCTCCTTTTAAAATATCAAAGGAAATTCCGTCTACTGCTTTTACCGCGCCGACTTGTCGTCGGAAAACACCTTTGGTAATCGGAAAATGTTTTTTAAGTCCTTCAACTTTCAAGAGAACAGGTCGTTCTTCAGAACTCATACTTTCTCTCCGGAATCAGAATTCCACCAACAGGCAACTTTGTGGTTTTTTCCTCTGTTAATTAAGCTGGGATTTTCCTGCAGACAACGTTCGAAAGCCTTGCTGCAGCGTGGAGCGAAAGGGCAAGACTTCGGTTCTTGGTGAAGGTCAGGAGGCTGCCCGCCGATGCTTTCCAATCTTTTAGCACGGTCACCTTCCAGGTTCGGCAGGGTTTTCAGCAAGCCCTGCGTGTAAGGGTGTTTTGGGTTCGCGTATAGTTCATTCACCGGTGCTTCTTCAACAATAAATCCACCGTACATAACTGCTACACGGTCTGCCATTCCTGCAACCACTCCAAGATCGTGTGTGATCCAGATAATGGCCATGCCAAGTTCCTTGCGTAGTCGTTTTACAATATCAAGGATCTGCGCCTGAATCGTCACATCCAACGCAGTGGTTGGTTCATCGGCAATGAGTACTTTTGGATCACAGGCCAGTGCAATCGCGATCATAACACGTTGACGCATTCCCCCGGAAAATTGATGTGGATAATCGTTTAAGCGACTATCTGCCATTGGAATGCCCACCAGTTCGAGTAGTTCAGCAGAACGTTTACGTGCTTTTCTGCGGCTAAATCCTAGATGCTCACGCATCGGTTCCGCCAATTGATAACCGATGGTTAGTACAGGATTGAGTGAAGTCATCGGATCCTGAAAAATGAAACCGATTTTTCCACCTCGTATTTTTCTCAATTGATTTGTATCGAGCTGAATCAGATCCTGGTCTTCAAATTTTGCAGTGCCCGAAACAATTTCTGCAGGAGGCATAGGTAGTAGCTTAAGCAGTGACATCATCGTCACGCTTTTTCCGGAACCACTTTCACCAACAACACCCAGCAGTTCGCCTTTTTTTAAGTCGAAACTGATGCCGTTCACCGCATGCACATAGCCATCCTGGGTGCGGAAACGAGTGGAAATGTTTTCTACTTGGAGAATGGAAGCTTGAGTTGACAAATTATTTGTGAGGCCGGTTTGATTGGTAAAAAAATAATTGTTTTTAATCAGAGAATTCTAGTCTACTGATAGTTTTTGTCAAGAAGATTTTGAAAATTTCAAAATATTTAAGGCGGTTCTTCGAGCAGGGATTGATTTTCAATTGACAAAAAGCGATTTTTCAGCGACAATCATGGCTCTATTCCAATGTTCTCATTGAAGCATGAATATTCGGTCGGACCCATTTATGGGATGGCATCCTGAGAATTTTTCATTGAGAGCGCAAAATTGAGAAAATTATTTCTCAGCTGATTATAATTCTATAGTCCTCCAAAGGTGCCATCTGAACGGAAACGAAAAATATGCCAGGAAAATCTACCATTAAACATAAAGTTTGCCGTGCGCTCGGTGTCAATCTGATTGGCAGTCCAAGTGCGGCACTCACACTAAGCCGCCGTCCCAATCGTCCGGGGCAGCATGGAGCAAGCAGACAAGCCAAGATATCCCCCTTTGGTCTTCAGTTAAGAGAGACTCAAAAGCTGAAAGCATTTTACGGAATTGGTTCCAAACAACTACGCCGTTATTATGAAAAAGCGGCCAGAGTTCGTAAACAAACCAACGTTGCACTCGTACAGACACTCGAAACACGTTTGGACAACATGACCTACCGTATGGGTTTTGCCGGCACATTACGCGCAGCAAGACAAATGGTGGTTCACTGTCATATTACTGTGAACGGGAAAAAAGTCAATAAACCCGGTTATCAGGTAAGTCCCGGTGATATAGTCCAACTGAGAGAGAAAAGCCAGAAAGTTGAGAGATACAAAGACTGGTACAATTTCTTTGAACAAAAGTTAGGTTATATTCAGCGTGATACCACAAAATTTTCCGGTACTCTGGTGCAGATTCCGGAACGTGAAGAAATTCCAATAGAAGTAGAAGATCATCTTATCGTCGAATTCATGGCTCGTTGATCCTTGTCATTAAACAACCGGTTGTCCACTGTGGCAGCCGGTTGCAAATGGATTAAACCTAATCCAGCCCCTCCTCCCAAGCTCGAACAGCTGTTCACAAAAAATCAATCACTGACACTTCACAGCGGATAATGAAAAACTCAAAACAAATTCGACAAGAGTTCATCACTTTTTTTGAAGATCGAGGTCACCGTTTTGTGCGTAGTGCCCCCGTTGTTCCAAATGATGATCCAACTTTGCTTTTTTCTAATTCCGGAATGGCGCAGTTCAAGGATGTTTTTTTGGGCACAGGTGTACGCGAATATAACCGTGCGGCCAACTCACAAAAATGTATACGTGCCAGTGGAAAACACAATGATCTTGAAGATGTCGGTCATGATAATTATCACCATACTTTTTTTGAGATGCTCGGAAACTGGTCTTTCGGAGACTATTTTAAAAAAGAAGCAATTGGCTGGGCATGGGAATTATTGACGGATGTCTGGGGGCTGCCGAAAGATAAATTATGGGCCACCGTTTATGAAGGTGGAGAAGGCGTGGAAGCAGATGAAGACGCGGAAAATCTCTGGCGTAGCATTACCGACATAAATCCGCAGCAAGTTTTACGTTTTGACAAAACAGATAATTTTTGGGAAATGGGTGAGGTTGGACCCTGTGGACCGTGTTCCGAACTGCACATAGATTTAGGCGAAGGCACCTGTCCTCTTTCCGAAGAACACAACTGCTCCGTGAATCTTGAAGGCTGCTGGCGTTTTGTTGAATTATGGAATCTGGTTTTTATTCAATATCAGCGTTATCCGGACGGTCATCTTGAGCCACTAGCCGCACAGCATGTGGATACCGGCATGGGATTGGAGCGAATCTGCCGTGTTTTGCAGGCGGTTGATTCGAATTACAGTACAGATCTTTTCACGCCGATTCTGGCGGAAATCAGTGAAGTTACTGGACAGAAAGACAGCCCCGGAGAAGTGGGTGTAGCGTTCCGGGTGATTGCTGATCATTTACGCTCGCTGAGTTTTGCAATTGCGGACGGTGCATTTCCTTCAAACGAAGGGCGCGGTTATGTTTTGCGACGCATGTTAAGACGAGCGACGCGTTACGGACGTGTACTAAATATGCACGAACCGTTTATTTACAAACTAGTGCCTGTACTGGCTGAAGTAATGGGTGATGCTTTTCCGGAAATACAAAAACAGCAAAAACATGTGCAAAATGTAATTAAGGCAGAGGAAACCAGTTTCGGTTTAACCCTTGACCGTGGGCTGGAAATATTTGATAAAATGGTCTCAACTCCGGAAACCAAAAAAGCAAAAATTCTTTCCGGAGAAGATGCGTTTAAACTTTATGATACTTATGGATTTCCGCTTGATTTGACAAGGTTGATGTGTGAAGAACGTGGCATCGGTACTGACGAAAATGCTTTTGAAAAATTGATGCAGCAACAGCGTACACGCGCCCGTGAAGCTGGAAAATTTAAAGCGACACTGGACGAGTGGACTGAAATTTCCGCAGGTCCGGATTCAAAATTTGTGGGCTACGATGTTTTCCGTACTGAATCAAAAGTTCGTAGGTTTAGTCTCAATGAGCAGGGGCAACTGCAGTTTATTCTGGATGTCACTCCATTCTACGCAGAATCCGGAGGTCAAGTCGGTGATCACGGAACTCTTGAGCAAAATGCTAAAAAGTGGAATGTGGTTGATGTGCAGAAACAAGGTGACTCAATTATTCATTTTTGTGAAAAGCAAAGTTCCGAAGTTGAAAAAAACTCTGCGGAATCTTCTGCGGAATTCACTCCGGACGACTCTCCGCTGACAGCGGTGGTTGACGAGGAACTGCGTTTATCAACAACCAATAATCATACGGCTGCGCACTTGATGCACGAAGCGCTAAGGCAGGTTCTGGGCGAACACGTAAATCAGGCCGGTTCTTTGGTTAATCCGGAAATACTGCGTTTCGACTTCACCCATTTTGAAAAAGTCAGCGAGACGCAGCTGGAGGAAATTGAGAATATTGTCAATGCAGTGATTCGAAAAAATATACCCACAGATATTTATGAAATCCCTTTTCAGCAAGCAATTGATTCCGGAATCACCGCCTTATTTGGCGAAAAATACGGTGATGTCGTGCGTGTGGTAAAAGTGTCAGATTTTTCTGAAGAACTCTGCGGCGGATGTCATGTAAGAGCTACCGGTCAAATCGGCCAGTTCAGGATGTTTTCGGAAGAGGCAATTGCATCCGGAGTACGCAGGATTGTCGCGCTAACCGGAAGGCAGGCAGAATTGATGAATCAGGAACACGGACGGGTCACCCGCAGTCTGCGTCAGTTAATGAATGTTCCGGAAGCGCAAGTTCCCAAAATGGTCGAAAAACTTGCTGATGAAAAAAGACAATTGGAAAGAGAGCTGCAAAATTTACGCAGCGAGCATGCTCTTACAGGTGTTTCAGCTTTGATCTCGCAGGCTGAAGAAGTAGAAGGTGTCCAGGTTTTAGCAAAAATAATTGAAGTCGATTCCGCGGATACTCTCCGTAAAATGGGACAGGCACTCAGCGAACAGATGAGTTCCGGTGTAGCATGGTTGGCAGCAACGATGTCAGGGAAAAGCACCCTGCTTTGTGTTGTTACAGATGACCTCGTTAAACGCGGCTTAAAGGCCGGCGAACTGGTAAATGCTGTGGCTTTACTCGCAGACGGACGAGGCGGTGGAAAACCGGATATGGCGCAGGCCGGCATAAAAGCTCCAGAAAAACTTGCAGAAGCATTGGCCTCAGCAGCGGATTTAGTACGGGAAAAACTGAAAAATTAACAGATGCGCTACGAAACATTTATAGGCAAACGTTATCTTTTTTCTCCACGGCAGGATCGTTCGATTTCAGTCATCACCTGGATCTCGATCGGCGGTGTCGCCTTAGGTGTAGTTGCACTCATCGTTTCCACTTCTGTGATGAATGGTTTCCGCACAAATTTACGTAACGCGGTGACAGGCTCCTTACCACACATCACGATTTTTGCCTGGGATGACGCAATGGATAACTATTCAGGACTGCAAAAACGTTTAGACGCTCATCCGGAAGTAAACGGTGTCGCACCTTACATTTTCAAACAAGCTCTTCTCACTGGTCGAAAAAAACCCAAAGGCGCGTTGCTGCGTGGAATTGATCCACAGCAGGAAGCAAATGTGACAAGAATCGCTTCTTATTTACGTGATGAAGTTTACGGCTTTACACCATCTCCGGAAGATCAAAAACTAATTTCAGCAAGACTGCTGGAGCGGCTTTCACATCCGGAAGCAAGAAAAAAAGGACTCAAAGATGGAATAATTTTAGGTGCAAAACTGGCACGCCAACTGGAAGTAGATGTCGGAGATTCGGTTAAGCTGGTTTCTTCTGAACAGCGCTTGACTCCTATCGGTGATGTGCCGCGGATAAAGAAACTGGAGGTGATCGGCATTTTTGAATCAGGAATTTCCGGTTATGATGAAGTGCTGGCTTTTCTGGATTACCGTCTGTTACAAAAGATTTACCGCATGCAAAACAAGATTACCGGTTTGGGTGTGCGTATCGCAGATCCTGAAAATGCTCCGGATATTGCGGACGAACTTGCTGAACTGAGTGAGGAATATATTGTAGGGAACTGGGCGGATGAAAACAAAAGTATCTTTCAGGTGATGAAAATTGAAAAAATCGGTCTGTTTTTGATCCTCTCACTGATCATTGTAGTGGCTGCTTTCAACATCATCAGTTCGCTGATTATGCTGGTACTGGAGAAATCCAGGGAAATTGCGATCCTCAAAGCACTCGGGGCAAAAGATTCCGGTATACGGAGGATTTTCTTTTTTCAGGGATTAGTGATTGGTTCGCTGGGAACGATCGGTGGAGTTTTGGTGGGACTCGCAATCTGCTGGATCTTAATGAGCTTTGAGATAATTGATATTCCTCCTGGAGTTTATCCAGGTGGAAACCGGATTCCTGTGCTGATTGACTGGTATGATGTGGCGCTGGCGACCGTGGCTTCCTTCACAATTTGTATTTTGGTAACGCTTTATCCTGCCTCAAAAGCATCTCGGCTTAATCCGGTTGATCCTTTGCGTTACGAATAAAAAATATGAATGTGTGGATATTGTAAAAAAACTTGTTTTTATGATGTTTCTATGTGAATATCAAAGGTTGTCATTAACTGATAATTATTATTACTTAAAATGAGTGTAAAACTCTAGACTGAATTTCAACTGAGGAGCCGTCGATGACTTATACTGTAACCCCAAATTGCGATAATTGTAAATATACGGACTGTGTAGAAGTCTGTCCTGTGGAGGCATTCCACGAAGGGCCGACGATGTTGTACATAAATCCGGAAACGTGCATTGACTGCAATGCCTGCGTTGAGGAGTGTCCTGTTGAAGCAATTTATGCGGATGTGGATGTTCCTGAAAAATGGGCAAGTTACACTGCATTAAACGAAGAAAAATGTGAAGAGTATCCTGTTATCGACGAAGCAAAAGATCCTCTCCCAACCGCAAAGACTCTTGAAGAAATTCAAGCTGCTGAAGGATGAAACTGAAAAGTTGCGGCTGATTCATTAATTTGAACAGCAGCTTCAGGTTGAGCCGCAGATTTAGCGTGTTCAGCAATAATCCGGAATCAGCAATCTTTAAGAACGTTGCACATAAACAAATTATAACACAAACACAGACGACCCATGGCCGTACCAAGAAGTAAAACCTCGCGTAGTCAACGTGACCACAGACGGGGACATATAAAAATAACAGAATCCGCGCTTTCAGAATGTACTAACTGTAACGCGTTGATCCGTCCTCATCGTGTCTGCCCTGAATGTGGATTCTATAAGGGTGTTGAAGTAATTGAAGTTAAAGCATCTTGAGCCGTTTGTTCTGCTCTTTCACTTATCAACAGCATACCGGTAAAAAGCATGGCAATTGCAGTTGACGCAATGGGAGGAGACAGACCTTTAACTGTTCAGGTGGAGGCGGCAGTACAGGCCGTCAAAGACTTCGGAATTGAAGTCATAATTGTTGGAGCAGAAGCTCAAATAAATGAGCAACTGAAACAATACAGTTACGATCAGCAAAAAGTGCGTGTTGTCAATTCCACAGAAATTGTGGAAATGAACGAGTCTCCCGCTACCTCTCTACGTCAAAAAAAAGACTCCTCAATCAGGGTTGCTGTTGATCTTGTCAAAGCAGGTGAAGCAGATGCTGTTGTCAGCGCGGGAAATACCGGTGCCTCAATGGCAACCGCAAAGTTTGTCCTCAAGTCAGTCGAGGGAATAGAGCGTCCCGCAATTGCTTCGCTCATGCCCTCAGTTCACCGCAATCACCCCTTCGTCCTCCTGGATGTCGGCGCAAACACAGATTGCAAACCCCTTTATCTCTTTCAGTTTGCCTTAATGGGTGATGCCTATGCACGTACCTATCTGCATTTGGAAAATCCGCGTGTTGCCCTGTTAAACGTAGGGGAAGAAGAAGGTAAAGGTTATCTGGACCTGAAAGAAACCTTCAATCTGCTGAAACAAAGTACGCTTAATTTTGCAGGTAACATTGAGGGTAAGGCCATGTTTAGAGACAGAGTAGATGTAGTCGTCTGTGATGGTTTTATCGGCAATATCGCACTTAAAGTCGCAGAAGGAACTTTCGATTTTGTACGCAGTATTCTACGTGAAGAAGTTCAGAGTTCGTGGCTTTCAAAGTTAGGTTATCTTGCGATGAAAGGTCCTTTCCGCCAGTTGAGAAAAAGAGCGGATTATTCTGAAGTTGGAGGGGCGCCTTTACTGGGTGTAAACGGAGTCGTAATTATCTGTCACGGTAGTTCAAAAGTGCATACCTTACGCAATGCAATCAGACATGCGCAGGAATGTGCTGAACAAAAACTAAATGATAAAATTGCGGTTGAAGTTGCTGAAAACCTGGAAGTCATCAAGCAGGCAAAAAACCTGAACGGTGAAACCAACTAAAGTTAGTTGGTTTTACGGTGCTCTATAATTTGTTCATTTAAATATTCCTCGCATGCATCCCAGGACATTTCTTCAAGTTTTAATCTCTCATAAAGAGTGAAAATCACCTGAAACTCTTCCAGCTGGGTTAAGCCCGATTTTTCCTGCGCCGGTAACATCTTGTGTCGCAGGAGGTTCAGCATATAAACACTTTCTTTTAAACGTGATAAGCTTAGTACTTGCTGCTTATAGTCATACAAGAGATAGCTGAAGATAAAAACACCTCCATCATCCAGCTCTGTTGTCCATGCCCAATCGTCTGTCTGGAATTCTTTGCTGCTTTTAAGCAGATTCCTGCCGTCAAAGACCACCTGTGCAAATTCATCATCTCTCTCAATGATCGAATCTGGAGAGTCATTCGAATTATCTTCTGGTGCAGATGACATAAAAAGGCGGGTTTTGCTGGTGTTGTTTAAGTACGTGTTATGGAAAAGCGTTCAAGCAAGAAAAGTTGACGGTAAAAAAATTAACCTGTGAAGAACGGTGATTCGCCCTCAGAGTGATCAGTGACATCAAAAACTCCAACCAGTTCCGGAATTGCCTCTTTGAGCATTACTTCTACACCTTGTTTGACAGTGGTGTCAATCATGCTGCAGCCTTGACATCCGCCGCCAAAACGTACATAAGCAGCGCTGTCTTTGATTCCTTCCAGCATGACATTTCCACCGTGTGAGGCCAGCATAGGATTGACCTGTTCATCCAGCATGAGTTGTATCTGATCTTCCAGGGAACCACTTAGTTTACTGATTGACAGCTGAGGGTTTCTGGCTTGCAGATCACCGTCTTCGTTGATTTCAATGATTGTCCCTTCAAGATAAGAAACATTTTTGCGTTCACTAAAGACTGAAATTCCGGCAACCTCGAACTGGATGCTGCCTTCCAGTGACGATTCTACTAATTCAAGCCGGTAATTTGCTTTTAAAGGTGAAGTCGGCTCAACTATAAGCTGCACACCTTTCAGCGTATCAGCACTTTGCAGTTTATCATTTATCTGCTTCCCGGCGGAATCTGTGATGGATAAATATGAATTATTGGTGCTGCTGAAAAGTGCTTCGTAAGAATCCGTAAAGCTAAAAGAGTCAAAACCATTGTCATAAAGAATTTCTGCTGCAGTCAATACCTCACCGTCTTCACCACCGTAAAGCAGGATATCTCCGGCAAAAGGCATTTGGTAAATCGAAGTTTCAAAA
>Ga0209142_1002196_pt1 | contig 9682 bp, 9 predicted proteins | sample SaaInlV_120m_DNA_FD_184678 | JGI IMG/M metagenome (GOLD analysis project Ga0209142, IMG submission 184678) | Marine microbial communities from expanding oxygen minimum zones in the Saanich Inlet - Saanich Inlet SI074_LV_200m_DNA (SPAdes) (version 2) | ecosystem: Environmental > Aquatic > Marine >... | reverse complement strand
GAAATAAAAGTAACTGATCTGATGCAAGGGCCTGTATATGGGATAGAGACAGAAGAATCTGTCATCGACTCAAGACTGAGAACAATCTTTAATTACGATGAACTGTTTGGTACTATTGTCAATCGCTTCATTACCCAGGCGGTTATAGGCTATCCACTCACAGTCTACGGAAAAGGTGGACAAACAAGAGGTTACCTAAATATCAAAGATACTCTGCAATGTGTACACAAAGCAGAACAGAACCCGGCCAAAATTGGGCAACTCAATATCTATAACCAAATAATGGAAACCTTCAGTGTCAATCAGCTTGCAGAACTGACTCAACAAGCAGGAACTGAGATAGGTTTCGATATAAAAATAAAAAACATAGAAAACCCAAGAGTAGAGCTAGAAGAACACTATTACAACCCAACCTACCAAGGACTGAAAGAGCTAGGGGTAAAACCGAACTATCTAACTAAACAAAGCATGAAAGATATGTTTGAGATAGTGGCACAGCATAAAGATCAGATAAGGAAAGAGGTTATATTTCGAGGGGTTAAATGGTAAAAAAACGATACGAAGTAGGAGAGGGGTGCAAAGAAGTAACGGATTTAATGAAATAAAAAATGCCAAAAATAGCTAATATAATAGAAGATGCCCGCTTAGGTGGGCCGCAGGTACGTATAGCAGAAGTAGCCAAAAGACTTAAAGGTAATGAGTACGAAACCACGGTCATCATTCCAAAGAAAGACAATAAAAGATTTAAAACGAGACTAGAAGAGTATGGGGTAAAATACAAAGAGCTTTCGCTGCACCGTCTGACAAAAGAGCCAAAGCACTTGATCTTGTTTGTTCTTTTGTTTTTTTATGAACTATTTGTACTTTATAGGTACTTAAAAAAAGAGAATTTTGATGTGCTCCATGTGAGCGGAGGTAGTTGGCAGTGGAAAGGGGTGCTGGCAGGAAAGCTTGCGAGATGTAAAGTGCTGTGGCATCTCAATGATACGAAAATGCCCTCATATATCAAGCTATTTTTCAAGCCACTGGCCAAATGCTGTGTTGATGGTTTTATAGTAGCAGGCAGCAGAGTCAAAAGCTATTATCTAGATGAGTTGAAAATAAACAAAGAGATTATCCATGAGATTCAAGCTCCCGTGGACTGTGAAGTATTTGATCCGCAAAAAGTACAGAGCGATCCAAAGATGGACAGTTATGATGGGCTTAAGGTAGTTACGGTTGCTAATGTCAACCCTGTTAAGGGGCTGGAAACTTTTATAAGAATGGTAAATGAAATAAATAAACAGGCCGCACAAAAAGTATCTTTTGTAATAGTGGGGTCCATAAATAACAATCAAAAGAGCTATTATGATTATTTAAATAGTTTAAAAGAAAAATATAATATTGAGAACCTTTACTTTTATGGAGTAAGTAATGATGTTAAATCAATATTAAAATCAACTGATATTTATGTTTGTAGTTCTATTGCTGAAGCCTCCCCTGTATCTCTTTGGGAGGCAATGGCTATGAAAAAAGCGGTAGTCAGTACAGATGTGGGTGATGTGTCAAGATTTATTTCCGATGGAAAAAATGGATATATTGTAAATGTTGGTGATTATGAGCAACTTGCTAATCAAATTGGCGTCTTGATAGAAAATATAAATATTAGAGAGAGGTATGGAAAAGAAGCAAGAAAAGTAGTGAGAAATAATTTGGATATTTCTACAGTTGCGGAACAACATCAAGTAACATATAAAGAGGCAGAGAAAGTATGAAAACAATAGATTTCAAAAATCAAGCAAATAATAGTGCTAGATAAGATGTATATATTAGGATTAAACGCTTACCATGGTGATAGTGGTGCATGTATTTTTAAAGGCGGAGAATTGGTAGCTGCAATTGAAGAAGAGAGAATTAGAAGAGTTAAACATTGGGCTGGCTTTCCCAGTGAATCTATAAAGTTCTGCCTTAATGAATGTGGAATTAACATACAAGATGTTGATCATATAACTATTTCAAGAGACCCTTCTGCTAATATTTATAAGAAAATTACTCACAGTTTTAAACATGCTGTGAGTTTTAAAGTACTTAAAGACAGATTGAAAAACACAAGAAAAGTTAGCTCTATTAAACAAGAATTAGCTAGTATCTTTTCTATTGATAAAGCTGAAATTAAGGCAGAAGTTCATAATGTTGAGCATCACAGGTCTCATATGGCAAGTGCATTTTTTGCCAGCCCATTTGAAGAGTCGGCAATATTATCAATTGATGGATTTGGAGATTTTACATCCACAATGATAGGAACTGGAAAAGGTAAGAAAATAGAGGTGCTTGATAGTGTTATTTATCCACATTCACTTGGAGTATTTTATACTGCATTTACTCAATTTCTAGGTTTCGAGCATTATGGTGATGAGTACAAAGTTATGGGATTGAGTCCATATGGCAAACCTACATTAGTTGAAAAAGTAAAAAATGCGCTTCTTTTTAAGAATAATGGGCTGTTTGAAATAAATAAAAAATATTTTAAACACCCAAAAGAAGGTGTATCAATGAGTTGGGAGAATGGTGATCCATTTATTGAGAATATTTTCTCTGATTATATGGTTGAAGTATTCGGGAAGGCGCGATTAAAAGATGAAGAAATAACCCAATTTCATAAAGACTTAGCATCCTCTATTCAAAAGGTTACGGAAGAGCTGATATTTCATATATTGAATCATCTTCAAAGAAGAACAGGAATAAAGAACATATGTATTGCGGGTGGTGTTGCTCAAAATTCTGTCGCCAACGGGAAAATTTTAGATAATACTACTTTTAAAAATATGTACATACCCCCTGCTGGGCACGATGCAGGTACAGCTATAGGTAGCGCACTATGGTTATATAACCATATTCAAGGTAATGATAGAATTAATCCCATGCAGCATAGTTTCTTTGGTAGTCAGTTTTCTGATGAGGAGATTGAAGAATTTTTAAGATCGAAAAATATAGAGTTTAAAAGATATAGTGACGAGGAGTTGAATGACAAAGTCAGCGATTGTCTGATTAATGCAGGTGTTGTTGGGTGGTTTCAAGGTAGGGCTGAGTTTGGTCCAAGGGCATTAGGACACAGAAGTATTATTGCCGACCCTACAAGGGATGATGCTAAAGAGATTTTAAATTTAAAGATTAAAAGAAGGGAAGTATTTAGACCATTCGCCCCATCTATTTTAAGAGAACATGTGGCAGAGTACTTTGAAAAAGTCGATAACGTACCCTTTATGGAAAAAGTTTTTCAAATTAAAGAGAGTAAAAGAGAGCTTCTTTCAGCGGTAACACACGTAGATGGAAGTGGAAGGTTGCAAACGGTTGATAAGGATATTGAGTCAAAATACTACGGATTAATACATGCTTTTTATCAGAAATCTGGCGTTCCTATTCTTCTTAATACTTCGTTTAATGAAAATGAGCCTATTGTAAATACACCGGCTGAAGCTTATGCTTGTTTTGCTAGAACAAGTATGGATATGTTAGTAATGGGGAACATTGTGATATCTGATAGAAAATGAAAAGCACTATTGCCAACTTCAATGTGTTAATTTATTCAACAGCTTTTGTTAAAGGTATTATTGGTGTTTGGGTGGTTTTGTGAGTAGATCTCTGTTTAGACACTTGCTTCCATTAATTGCTGGGACGGTAGTCTCTATAGTGCTGCTGTATTTTGTCTTAAAAGGAGATGAGGTAGATAAGAAATTTGATGAACTTGCACTAGGTGGTGAAAATACTGCAGTTGTCGGGCAGGTTAATAAGCTAAAAGTTCACTGCCATGATTTTAATGATGCCGATGAATGTTTTCGTGGTTATGCTGATAGTGGCAAGGGTAATGATGTAGTGTTATGGCTAGGAAATTCTCAACTACATGTAATTAATCAAATGTTAGCGGGTGAGGAGTTGTCTTCAGTTTTATTGCATAAAAAACTCTATCTTGATAATAAATATTTGCTTACATTTTCTCAACCAAATGCTAATTTACAAGAGCATTATCTTCTGTTTGAATCGCTATCAAACAGCTTGCCCGTTTCTACACTGATCCTGCCAGTGGTGTTTGACGACCTCAGAGATACAGGGGTAAGAGACGGATTAAGAGATGCCTTTGATAACGAGGTGAAAAATAGTCTTCAAAGTACGAAAATTGGGTTGCAATTGATAGTTGCCCAAGCGGATACAGATGCGGCAGGAAATGATATGGCCGCCTTGGATGATACGGTACAGGAACAATCAGAGAAATATTTAAACAGTCTGTTGGCTGATTATTGGGAGGTATGGGATCAACGGCCTACCTTAAGAGGGGATATATTTGGAAATTTGTATTTTTTCCGGAATTGGCTCTTTGGTATTACCCCTTCGTCAATCAGAAGGGTAATTCCAGGTCGATATGCACTGAATATGCAGGCAATGAAGGCTACACTTGATTCTGCACAGGAGCAGGGCGTACAGGTATTGTTGTACATTGTACCGCTACGTAATGATGTTGCTATCCCATATGATCTGCGGCAATATGAGAAGTTTAAGTCTGAGGTCGAGGCGGCCGCTCATGGTGACCATGTTAAATTTATTGATGCTGGGGATTTAGTACCTGCAGAATTTTGGGGGACGAAGAATTCGACGACTATTGGCAGTGAACAAGAGTTGGATTTTATGCATTTTCAAGCAAGCGGGCATATTCTGCTTACAGATAAAATCTTTAATGAGTTGAAGATACTTTGGGAGTTGAATTAAAAAATGATTTTTAACTCACTTACATATCTTTTACTTCTTTTTTCTGTTGTGTTGCTCTACTGGTTGCTGCCTTATCGAGCACGTCTATTGTTGATATTTTCTTCAAGTCTACTTTTTTATGGATTTTGGAGGATTGAGTTTGTGCCAGTTATGCTAATTTCGGTTGTGGTGGATTATCTGGTGTCAATTCGTATGCCTACGAGTACGCAACGAATAAAGCATAAATTGCTTCTTACCAGTTTGGTTGTAAATCTTGGGTTGCTGTTTTATTTTAAGTATCTGATTTTCTTTTCTGAAACTGCGATTGGTTTGGCAAATGTATTTGGTGCACAAGTTGACCCTTTGGTTATGAAGATCATACTTCCTCTTGGGATTAGTTTTTATACTTTTCAGACGATCAGTTATACTGTTGATGTTTATAGAGGGTTAATTAAGCCAGAGAGAGACTTTGTTCTTTATGGCTGTTATGTTACTTTCTTTCCTCAATTGGTAGCAGGGCCAGTTTTGCGTGCAATTGAGGTTATTCCGCAGTTCGCAAATCGAGTAAAATTTTCATGGCTTGATATATCGACAGGGTTGAGAAGAATCCTTTATGGACTGTTTTTAAAGGTAGTAATTGCAGATAATATTGCACCATTAGTGGATGATGGATTTTTAATGCCTGTAGACACGATGAGTGCACTTGATGTTTGGACATTGGCATTTTTATTTGGTTTTCAGATCTATTTTGATTTTAGTGCTTACTCACATATTGCATTAGGGAGTGCAAGGTTAATGGGGATATGTTTTCCAGAGAATTTCAACTTTCCATATATTGCAACCTCTCCCAAAGATTTTTGGGGGCGTTGGCATATTTCCTTATCTAGCTGGATTAGAGATTATCTATATTTGCCTTTAGCTGGGATAAAAGTACATGATCGCTCTATTGGTGGATTGGCTAACGCTACGCTAGCAGGTGGATCAAGCTCTACCAAGAAGAAATACAGGTCACTTTTCATGACTTGGGCAATTATGGGTTTATGGCACGGAGCAAACTGGACATTTGTTTTATGGGGTATTTATCATTCTATTGTAATTGTGATTTATCGTATCGTTGCACCTGTGACGAGAGGGTTTCATGATAGGTTGAAAGTTATTGGAGGGATGGTTGTAACATTGCCAATTATGATGTTAGCATGGGTTCCTTTTCGTGCTGAAAATTTGAATGATGCAGTCCAAATGTGGCTCAAAGTGTTCGATCCTTCTGCTTATGGGGTTTTAGGTATGAGAGAAAATGCATATCTTGCTGCTGCTTTTGTGATGGCTAGTATATTTTTAACTTACTGGGTGAAAAATAAACTCATTCTGATTGTTATGGGTATGCGAAGAGGTGATATTTTAGTGGTTGCAGGAGAGGTTCTTGTATTTTCAATTATGATTCCTTTGGTTATTATATTTTTGCGTCCCATTAATCAGTTTATATATTTCCAGTTTTAGCAGATAAGACTAATGAAGAGAAAGTTATACGGTGATGAATTATGTGTTGAGCCACTGGTTTCAATTATTACTGTTGTTTACAATAATGTAAAATATATTCAAGATGCACTTGAGTCTGTTATATCACAGAATTACTTAACAATTGAACATATTGTCATCGATGGGGGCTCGTCTGATGGAACAATAGAAGTTATAGAAAAATACCGAGATAATATCTCGGTATTTTTGTCTGAACCTGATGATGGGATTTATGATGCTATGAATAAAGGAATAGCTCTAGCAACTGGAGATATAGTTGGTATTCTTAATAGCGATGATTTTTATATCGATGAGTTTGTAATAGAAAAAGTGATTAAAGAGTTCGATGAAAAAGGCGTGGATAGTGTGTATGCTGATTTGGTATTTGTAAATCCTAAGAATTTAGAAAAAACTGTGCGGTACTATGATAGTAGTCAATTTAACCCATCTAGATTTGCTTACGGTTGGATGCCAGCCCACCCTACATTCTTTGTAAAGAAAAAAGTTTATGATAAGTATGGAGTGTTTAGAGCCGATTTAAAAAACGCTGCTGATTTTGATATATTAGTTAGATTTTTATATATACATAAGATTAGTTATAGTTACATACAGGAGGTATTAGTTAAAATGAGAGTTGGTGGCGTAAGTACATCATTTAGTAGTATCTGGATCAATAACATCGAGACTTTGAAGGTTTGTAGGGACAATGGGATAGATACAAATATATTCAAAATATTTTGTAAGTATCCTACGAAACTATTAGGGCTGTTTAAGAAATAAGAGTTATCAATGAAAATACTTCTTACAGGTGTTACAGTAATTATGGAGACACAATACTTAATTATTAACCGCCCCGTGCGATTACCATGAAAAGAGTCTTTGATATCGTAGCTGGGGTGGTGGCGCTGGCTCTGTTGGCACTGCCGATGTTACTGGTTGCAATCTGGGTTCTCCTCACCTCTAAGGGGGCGGCGCTCTACTGGTCTGATAGGGTATCAAGTGGGGCTTGCGCCAATTCACCTTCTGATCAATTATTAATTATCAATTATGAGAAGCTACGGCGACGGACTTTTTTGATGCCTAAGTTTCGTACTATGTTGGTTGATACACCAGCGGTTGCAACCCATCTTTTAGATGATCCGGATGCTTACCTAACGCCAATCGGTGGGTTTCTGCGTCGATCTAGTTTAGATGAACTGCCACAACTGTTCTCAGTGTTAAAAGGCGATATGAGTTTTGTAGGGCCGCGACCAGCACTGTTTAATCAGGATGATTTGATTAATTTGCGAGCTGAGAAAGGTGTGGATAAGTTATTGCCTGGTATTACAGGTTGGGCACAAGTTAATGGCAGGGATGAATTGTCAATTCCTGATAAAGTGGCATTAGATGTTGAGTATTTAAATCGACAATCCTTTTGGTTTGATGTAAAAATATTATGGATGACTTTCTTAAAGGTTATTAAACGCGATGGCGTGAGTCACTGATATACTAAATTGGTTTTTTGACTTTTCTGTAGTCAATTAATAATCAACCAGTTGCTATCATTCCAGCTTTGAAGATATCTCATTGCGCTAGTTTCTGATTTCCAACCACCTCTAAGCATAATTTTCTCAAGCGGGATATTTTTGTTTAATAGATCAAGTGCAGCGCCAACTCTAAATGAGTGGCCAGACAGCTCTCCTATTTGATTCAGTCCGGCTTGCTTTTGAAGACTTTTTAAAATATGATTAATTGATGCAGGTGTGAGAGATGGATTAGTAGATAGATTCCGCTTGAAGCTTCTAAGGATATAGCCACTATCTTGATCAATTGTCAGTGACCATTTTAAAATCATCCCAGATAATTCTCCAGATATTGGAATTATTTTTCCTTCGTTGTACTGATCAGTTTTAGAGTGTCGAAGTAAGAGCGCATGCTTATGATTACCAAGATGTTGCAGGTCTTCAAATTTAAATTGACAAATTTCTGAGCGTCGACGCATGGTTTCATAACCTAGTTGTAAAAGTAGTTTATTTCTGAGACCGGCAATATCGTCAGAACAAACATCTTTGAGTTTAGTTAGAATGTCATAAGTTAGAGGTGTTGCTTGTTTTTGAGGTTTTCCAAATTTTCTTCGAAGTTTTTTGATGGTAAGTATTACTACAGGTTCTTTTGTGGGGTTGGTGCTTTTAGTGAGATTAAATACACTACTAAGGCTGGCTACTCGCCTTTGAATTGTTGCAACAGTTAGACTTTCACCCATCTGCAGAACGTAGTCTGCAAATTTATTTTCATGAATATTTAAAGGATCGTATTGATATTTCTGACACCAGTTGGCATAATGCATATAATCTGATCTATAAGATCTGATTGTATTGAGTGCATAAGCACCCTCTAGAGAATTGAATAGGATATTTATTTTATGAATTTTATGTTCCAATTGGTATTTTAAGAACCATTATATACTATTTTTATGATCTCATCTAGACAAATTAAAGCGGCACGTGCACTCCTTGGTTGGAAAGGTCAAGACTTGGCTGATAAGAGCGGTGTTGGAATTACAACATTAAGAAGATATGAAACTCAAGATGGGATCCCTAACGCGAACAAGTTTGTCATTAAGGCTATTAAAACCTGCTTGGAAGAGGCGGGGATAATATTCTCTGGAGAACCACTGACTGATCCTGGGGTAAAGCTTCGTAAGAGCGATTAATTTTATGACTGAAGATAAACTTAAACAAAGTCTGGCCATTCTTAACCCAATTCGTACGGTTGAGCTTAAAGATAAGACTGGGAATTTTGAAGCTATTTTACAAGGGCTTCTATCAGATCTTGAAACGCCCAATACTTTGAGTGTTTTGCTGTGTGAACAAATTGCAGAGTCAATCTTTTGGATGAGGAGACATGTGGAAGATAAGGAATTGATACTTCTGGAAGCTACTGCTGAAAAAATTGATCAAGCGCAAAGAAGTTATGGTAATAAGAGGACTTACACTGCTGAAGATGTAAAAAAAGTCTTACTAGGTGATGAAGCGCTTAAGCAGAAGATCAATGACGAGCTAAAAAATGCTTCATCTAATTCTACCGCCACATCATTTGATGGTTGTCGTGCAAAGGCATTTATATCCTGTGCTAAAGAAATTAGAATTGCTGACGACCTAATCCAAAGGCAGATGCTTAATATCAGGCATCTTCAAAGAAGTCTTGATGCTATTGATATGAAGTCCCGCATTATCAAACGTATGGATTTAGAGATTAAACACATTGAGCAAGATTTCATAGCATTAGTGCATGACTCAGAAGCAGGCTAAAGCTAATAGAGAGAACGCAAAGCAATCTACTGGCCCAAGGACGAGGTCAGGTAAGGGTAGGTCCAGTCAAAATATAAAGGGGTCAGTGTAAATTAAATAATAACAAGCTACAATCTTTCTGTACAATCATAATCAATAACGCAATTAATAAAGCTTTC
>Ga0209142_1002193_pt1 | contig 9686 bp, 8 predicted proteins | sample SaaInlV_120m_DNA_FD_184678 | JGI IMG/M metagenome (GOLD analysis project Ga0209142, IMG submission 184678) | Marine microbial communities from expanding oxygen minimum zones in the Saanich Inlet - Saanich Inlet SI074_LV_200m_DNA (SPAdes) (version 2) | ecosystem: Environmental > Aquatic > Marine >... | reverse complement strand
TGTCCACTATTTAAATCTTATATTGGTGTAGATATCGTGGATGAACTCATTGATTTTAATAGTAAAAAATTTGACATTAAAAATGTAAAGTTTCAGGTGCTAGATGCAATTAATGAAGAACCTCCAAAATCTGACGTCATTTTTGTAAGAGAGGTTTTACAGCATTTAAAAAATAGTGAAATAAAAAGTTTTTTGAGTAATATTAAGAAAAATACCACATGTTTGATAGTTACTGAGGCGTTGCCAGGCTTAATGCATGAATTTGAGCATAACTTGGATCGAGGTGTGGGCCCTAATACTCGCTTTAGTCGAAATTCTGGTGTTGTTTTAACAAGTGCGCCATTTCTATTGGATTTTGAAAGAAGTCAATGTTTGAATATTACAAAGGTCGATGAAGGTATTTTGAGAACAGATGTGTATTTCTTTAGAAGATAGTTTTTTCTATAATTAGTAATAAAAGGTTCATTTATTAAATTTTCAGGAGTAATTAAAAAAAATGTTTACAAATAAAACTTTAATGATAGTGGGTGGAACGGGGTCATTTGGCTCAACTCTGCTTTCTAAATTAGTTGATCTCAACATAAAAGAGATAAGAATTTTCTCAAGAGATGAGAAGAAACAGGAAGATCTCAGGTTAAAGTATAAAAACCCTAAGATTAATTTTATAGTTGGAGACGTGCGAAATCCAGAGTCGATAAATTGGGCAATGGAAGGGGTTGACTATGTATTTCAGGCTGCAGCACTAAAACAGGTTCATACTTGTGAGTTTTATCCCATGGAAGCTATTAGGACGAACATTATAGGATCGGAAAATGTATTGGAAGCCGCTATTAATAATGGTGTTAAACAAATTGTTGTTTTAAGTACCGATAAAGCTGTATACCCAATTAATACAATGGGCATGACAAAGGCGATAATGGAAAAATTGGCTATATCAAAAAGTCGAGATCGAAGAGCGAAAGCTAATGGATTAAAGGTAAATATAACCAGATATGGAAATGTGATGTGCTCTAGAGGCTCAGTAATTCCATTATTTATAGATCAGATATTAAACAATCAGCCATTAACTATAACTGACCCTGATATGACTAGATTCATGATGACTTTGAATGATTCTGTTAATCTAGTGTTGCATGCATTCGAAAATGGCAAGTCTGGTGATACATTTATTCAAAAATCACCCGCTACAACTGTTGGCAATCTCGCAAATGCTCTTAAATCAATTTTTAATTCTAATGTGGCAATTAATATTATAGGAGCCAGACATGGAGAGAAGGGACATGAAGCCCTTTGCAGTCAGGAGGAAATGGCCAAGGCTTGTGAAAGTGAGAGTTATTATCGAATACCTGCTGACATGAGGGATATAAACTACAATAATGCTATAGTTGATGATTTTTCTAGAAACATATTGCCTGAAGAATACAATTCATTTAACACAAGACAGCTGGAGACAGATGAATTAGTAAAATTATTACTTTCATTAGATTGCGTGCAAAGTAAGCTGATCTAAAAAAAATTACTTATAAGAATATAGGATGTCAAAATGGATCAAAATAAAATAATAAATTTTGCAAGGGTGCTATCAAGGAACACTTTAATAGGAAAACTTAAAAATCTGTATGTTAATCAGATGCGCTCAAGTTATCGAAAAAATAGAGGGTTATTTCTAGGAAAAGATGGGGTAGAGATAGGTGGTCCAAGCCCTATTTTTACCGAAAATGGAAGTATTCCAACTTATAATGACGCTAATTCTATTGATAATGTCAATTGGTCATCTGACACATTTTGGTCGAAACACAAAAATGGTGGTGATTTCACGATTCATGAAGGTAAGCGCCTCGGGAAGGAGTGGGTGATAGACTCAACTGAATTTACCAAAGACTTTCATGAAAGGTATGATTTTTTACAATGCTCTCATGTTTTGGAGCATATAGCAGGAACTGTAAAAGCTCTTTTGAGTTGGCGAAGTGTGCTTAAAGTTAATGGTACTGCAATTATCTTAGTTCCAGATAAAAGGCGCACCTATGATGTTGATAGACCCTATACAACACTAGAACACTTTATTGAGGATTTTAATAATAATATTGGTGAGAATGATGAAACCCACTTCGAAGAAATAATTAAACTTCACAGACTGAGTGTTGATACTTCAGACAATATCAATATTAAGTCAAGTGAAGACTGGAGAGATAGGGTGTTGGACAATGCAAATTCCAGAATTATTCACCAACATGTTTTTAAAATGGAAGTGTTGTCAGAGTTATTAGACTTGTGCGGGTTTAAAGTTATAGCGTCTGAACGTTTCGTTCCACATCATATAGCTATTATTGCGTCTAAAACTAGAAATAAACCAGAAATACTTGAAAATTCAAAATAAATAAGTGGCTCCAATGATTGTTAAATATTACATTAGGTTAGACGATGCTCATGAAAATATGCATATTGGAAACTGGAAAAATGTAGAGAGAATTCTTTGTAAATATGGTGTAAAGCCAATTGTTGGGGTTATTCCTGACAATAAAGATAAGACAATTTGTTACGATTCTAATAGTTTTGATCTATGGAATCAAGTGAAAATTTGGGATGGGTTAAAATGGCATATTGGGATGCACGGTTATCAGCATATTTTGAACAAGTCTGAATATGGAATTTTTCCAATAAATATGCGCTCAGAATTTGTTGGCCTTACTTATAGTCAGCAGAAGTTAAAGATCAAAAAAGGCATAGATAAATTTACTAAGAATGGTATTTCCCCTACAATTTTTATTGCTCCAGCACACGGACTTGACTTGACCACATTAAAAGCAATAAAAAGCACTTCAAGTATAAGGATTATTTCTGATGGTTTTTACCTTTGCCCAACTAAAAATAATGATTTTATTATGTTTCCACAGCAATTATGGGGTTTTAGAAGGATGCCATTTGGAGTATGGACTATTTGCCTACACCCAAGCTCAATGACAGAGAAAGACTTGTCTCAATTAGATAAATTTTTAAGTGTTAACTCAGAGTTATTTCCTGATTTTTTAGATACTAGAGGTTGTTATTTTAAATCTGTGAATGCTTTCTTTAAATTTGCATTCACTATAATTTATAAGATAAAACATTGGATAAAATAAAACTATTTCCATCTTATTGGTTTTGTTACCCTTTGAAAAGTAAGATTTTTAACTCTTACTATCATAGTAACAAGAAAAAAAAGTGTAGGCTAATGAAAAGAGTCCCCTTTCCTTCATTGGTTATTGATTTAAAGAATTCTGAAGATGACATTTTTGCAAGATTTAAAAAAAATACTCGCAATGAAATTAGGCGTTCATTCCGAGAAGACGTTGAATTTAATATTTTTCCAGATACACTGAAAGGGTTAAGACTTCATAGTAAATATTTCAAGGAAAATAACTTGGGAAGAGTGTCAATTGACCGGTTTGTAGATAGTCCAAATATAATAATTACTACAGCAAAATTTAATTCACTTTTTCTTTCGATCCATGTATACATTTTTAGTGAGGATAAGGATATCTTTAGACTGCTTTTTTCATCTACACTCCCACAAAAATATGGCGTGGACAGTAGAATTGTTGGTTGGGCGAATAAGGGGCTTCATTGGCATGATATAAAATATGCTAAAGATATGAAGTTTGCTATCTATGATCTAGGAGGGGTCCCAACTGGAACTAATTTAGAAAAAAAAATAGAGAGAATTAATCAATTTAAAAGGTCATTCGGTGGAGAAGATAGAGTTTATTACAACTATATTGGATTTGCTGCCTATGTTTTAAAATATATAAATCAAGTTATCTATAAATATAAAAAATATCTCCGTATTGGTAGTTGAATGAACCTAACAAGGCGCACTAATATAATAAACTTTTTGGCTACTGGACTCTCGAAGTTTTATAATTTAATCGCAGTCATTATCTTTACGCCTTTTTATATTGAGTATTTGGGCATTGAATCTTTTGCGATTGTGAGTGGTGCCATAGTGATCAATGCAGTTTTAGGTATGCTAGATTCTGGAATATCCCCTTTGATCATGCGAGATATAGCAAAATCTAATAGCTCTACATGTGAAAAAATGAGGGTGCTAGGCTCTTATGAGTTAGTTTACATAGTGATTTTCTTTTTTCTCTGGGGTCTTTACGCAGTATTTTCTGAGTTAAATTTATTAGTAGGATTTTTAGATTATTCAGAAAAGTATTCCGCCATGTTTGAATATAGCGGGATATTTATTCTGGAGTTTTGTTTTCAACTTATTTGCCGTTTTTATATTAGTGCACTGCAAGGCATGGGCCGTCATATTTTAGCTAACAGTCTTTATATGGGAATGGCCTTATTAAGAACTGGACTTCTTGTGATAATACTTGCATATTTACCAACACTAGAGGCTTTTTTTTATTGGCAGTTATTAGTTTCATTTTGTTGTTTTTTCATCTTTAGAGTGGTGGTTTATTCGGATGAGGGTCAACATATTAACAACCCTTTTAGATATAGTGGCTTGTTGTTGGGTCGATTATTAAGCTTAAGGAAAATTAGCTTAATTGCAATCATTTCTGTTATATATAGTCAGATTGATCGAATTGTCTTTTTTATGAGCGCTGATCTAATTGAATTTCCTTTGTACACTGTGGCAGGGTCATTTTCATTAATAATTACTTCTGTTGGTCTAATATTATTACCTCTCGTACTTCCTATGGCAAGTGAAATTGATTGTGAGAAGAAAAAATTTATATTATTAAGGCTTTCGCATACTACTTGTTGGTTTTTATCTGCTATTGTGTCTGTTCATATGTGGATTTCAGGATCTTCACTTTTGAGTGTGTTTTTTACAGATCCTCAAATTGCACATAAAGCGTCGCAGTATCTCAATTTACTTATTATCGGTGGATTTTTGTCAAGCCTCACAATAGCTCTATATATTAGCAATATTGCCGTCTCGAGATTTAATCACCACTTAATCATAATAAGTTTGATTGCAGTTATTGCGTTTCCTGTCTACTTTCTATTTGAAGAGGCCTTGGGGTTGATTGGAATACCGACAGCTTTTGTTGTATTGCAAGCACTACTGACTGGCTCTTATGTCCTATTTAGTTTTAAGAAGACAAGTCGTAAGGTTAGTTTTTTTAATTTTGTTATAGTCCCACTTATAGTTATTTCATTAATGATGATTGTCGATCATTTGATAATGGAGTTCATTCATTCATTTGCATTGTTAAATAGCTTTCACCCTTATTTAAAATTTTGTATAACAATTATTCCGCTAACATTAATTGCATATAGTGCATTTCCATTGGTTTATCGTTTAGGGTGGCGAAATAATTTAAAGGCTGATATATTGGCGTTATCGAACCAGGAGTTCAAATTATGAAAATAAAACTTTCAATATGTATACCAACTAAAAATCGATACTCCACCCTAAAAAAGGTGATTAACTCGATACTTCTGAATGTTAAGGATCAAAATATTGAAATAATAGTGCAGGACAATAGTAATGATAATAGTTTATTTTTAGAATACATTGCAAATACGAATGATCATCGTTTGATCTATCGTTATTCGTCAGGCGATCTTACTATGGCAGAAAATGTGGAGCTTTCAACTATTAATGTAAGAGGTGAATTTTTGGTAGTTATAGGGGATGATGATTTTATTCATCCTAAAATAATAAACATTCTTAATCAGTTGGATACTCAAAATAAAGATTGTTTTATTTATGATCGGGGTGTTTATTATTGGCCAGATATGGTATTCACAAATTACAGCAAGTATTTCAAACCATCGTCTTTACAAACCCTAAAATCCCCAAGCTTTAAACTGAGTAAATTAGATTCAGTATCTGCACTTTGCAGATTGGGCGAAGAAGGCGGGTTTTATTTGAATGAGTTGCCTGGAGCGTATCATGCGATTGTTAGAGTGACGATTGTTGATAGTATACGTCAAAAATTTGGTAAATTTGTATTGGGACCCTCTCCAGATATGGCGATGGCAGTTGCGATTGCTTGCACTATAAAAAATTATTATCGGGTTAATTTCCCGCTGACGATACCCGGAGCATCTTTTACTAGTGCTGCAGGTATGGGTCGGCGAGGTGAGCATAGTGCTTCGCTTGACAATGTGCCTTTATCAATGCCACAGAATTTGAAATATGACTGGACAAATGGCGTTCCAGAAATATGGAATGGATTTACTTTATATGTGCACACTGCTATTTTGGTGGCGAAGCTATTCAATCATAAGTTGTTAATAAATAAATCTAAATTTTGTAAAAAACTGATTTCTGATAATATTAAAGATAAAGAGATTGTTCAAAAGTCAGAATATTTTAAGTCTTTGCATAGTTGGCAAAAGTTTAGTAGTGTGGTTCTTGCTGTTATAGTTTTTCATTTGAAATTTAACTTTTGGCATTTGCCAAATATTATAACAAACTACATAATGGGCAAAAAAAAAGCTTGGCGTAAAATGGATGTTATAGATAATATTTCCACACCTTCGGAAGCAATGAAATTGCTTAGCTTAAGGTATGATAATATCCTCAAAGATGTAGAGCGAGATTAAAGTATTTAAAAAAAAGTTAGATTTCAGCTTTATAAATTAAATCATGTATATATCTTTGTTGCGAATTAGGTGTGATTTTTTAATCTACTCTTATGCAGGAGGGGTGTAAGCCGAAATATTCTATAATTCATTTTTTTCTGGCTACCTTAGCAACTAAAAAGTAAAATTATTCAATATTTACCAGTGTTTTACCAAACTAAACTATTTTAATTACATGTTTATCATAATTCATTTACAAAGTAAAAAAGTTCTTAGAGACCATGATATTATGGATGGGATCTCTTTATTTTGCGCTTTAAGGAGAGGCTGCCAATGAAGGTTCTCCATTGCATTCCCACTTTACAAATAGGGGGTATTGAATCAATGTCAATTCGTTTGTTGAGTCAAAAATTCAAATCAATTAATTATAGAGTTTTATATTTTGATAGTTTTAATCATGAGCTGCTTAATCTTTTTCATTGTGAATCAAGAAAACAAGTTGTTGTACTGCCTGATAAACACTTCTTTAAGAAATTTTTTTCTTTGATAGAGGTTTTAAAGGGTTTGTCTGATGATGAAGTAATAATTTTGTCAACATGGCGATCATTAAAAATATTTTTTATTTTGAAGCTACTCAGGAAGAAAAACAAGATTATTGTATTTCATCACAGAACATATCCTGCTCATATTGTAGATAGAATTTCGAGAAAAATATTTTACAAATTTGTAGAATTTCATTTTTGCGATAGTGAATCTACTTGTAGCAAGTTGCCATTAATGATTAACAGAAGTGTGGTTCGACCTTTTTTTCTGGCTGAAAAGTGTCTTTTGCAGAGAGACTATAATCGATTTTGTATAATGGGAAGAATTCATGAGCATAGAAATTTATCCCGAGCATTGAAGTTTTTTTATGAAATTAAGATATTGATGCCAGATGCACATTTAGACATAATTGGGCCAGATGCAGGAGATCTTAAAACAGTAAAGGCCGTAATAGATTTTCTAGAGATTAATAATTCAGTTAGTATATTGAGTGGTATCAACCCTTTAGAAATTTTGAAAATGTATAAAAAATATGACTTTATTATTTCCACCCCTATTTCAGAAGGTATGGGCATGTCAATAGCAGAGGCAATGTCAGCAGGTGTGATTCCAATAGTTGGACCTTTTGGCGAGCCTGCTCAATATTGTAACAAAGAAAATAGTTTTTTACTCCAAAGTTACGGAGATAAGGATTTGAAAGATGTAGCTATCAACTTATTTAATTGCAGGTCTAAAAGTTCACTTAATCAAATTTCTTTGAAAGCAACAATGATTACTAACACCATGGAGCCTTGTGCAACTTCATTGGAGTCGAATTTATTCAATATTTTGTGAATTACCTCTGGCTACTCTCCACGATCTTTACTTGGGTTTTTACTCTTTTCAGAGGGGCTTTAACTCCAACAATTGCTTTGAGTGTTCTATTCCTGATAGTGATTATTAAACACTGGAAAATAATTAAATGTAATGCTTTTGATCTTATAATTTTTTCTAGTTTTTTATTAGTCCTTTTTATATCGACTATTTTAAATATTAATGAGGTTAAACTAACCCATTTATCGGCATTAATAATGGTCAGTCTACTATTTTATGTTATGCCTCTTTGGTATATGCGGTTGACTCAGACTACTGTATTTGAGATATCTAAAATATGTGCATCAATAGCATTGTTTTATGCGTTTCTATTAATTTTTGAATTTTCTGCTCAGAATTTTTTTGGAGTTTCTATTAGGGAGAGTATGCCAATATTTTTTCAAGATTTGCCTGACTCTAAATTTTTGGGGAATTTTTATCGCGCAAGAGGCTTTTCATCAGAGCCCGGGCATGCTGCTTTTAGTTTGACTGTATTGGCACTACTAGGCTGGGGGTATCGCTCTAACTGTGGAGGGAAAATGGCAAGAATTATCTGGCTACTATGTATTTTTCTTGGCATTTTGGTAACAGCTAGCCCAGTTCCCTTTGTGCTTGTTGTTTTGAGTGTCGTGCTATCAATCTTAGTGATCACATTGGTCACTAAGAAAAAAAAGAACCTAAAAAAAATTCCGATTGTCATAGCTGTTGTTTTATTGTTTATTGTTACTGACCAACTCATCTTGGGGAGTGAAAACTATTTGGAAAATCAATTAATTGGAAAGCTAAGTTCTTATTCGATGCAAGATCGACTTTCTAGATTAGATTCTTTTTCTAATTTTTTGAATGGAAATTCTCTATTTTTTGGTTTATCCCCTGGCGCATCGCCCAATGCAAGCTACAATGGTCAAATTACACAGTTGTCAATATACCCATTGATTCTAATGGAAGTAGGGTTGGTTGGTTTTTCTTTTATGTGTCTTTTTATCGTAGGGAGGTTTGTTGAGGTTTTTAGAATGAATAATTCTAAATACATGTTTACAGCGCTTACCGCTATATTTTATGTTGTTATTAACGGCCTTATAATCTCTAATTATTATTATCCAGCATTTTGGCTGCCTTTTTTATATGCAGGAGTTTTATCTCAAGAAAGTAGCTATAAAAATATGAGAATTATATGATAGTTCAATTCTATTTACTTGATTCCTTTTATGAGCAATATTAAAAAATATTTAGTTTTGGGAACTAATGCAAAAACTTTGTTTAATTTCAGAGGAAAACTTCTGAAATGCTTTATAGATAAAGATGTGGACGTGGTAGTGGCGTCTTCTGTCCCAGATAACGAATCACTTAGAAGTATAACTAAGTTAGGTGTGGTGTATAAATCTATACATTTAAAAAGAAACAATTTAAATTTAATGGATGATCTTAAAACGTTATTTAGTTTATTAAATTTACTTAGGAGTGAAAGGCCACATTTAATATTGGCTTATGGTGTTAAGCTGGTGGTGTGGGGCGGGATATCTGCAAGATTGACCAATGTTCCATTTTTTGCTTTAATTACTGGGCTTGGTTTCACCTTACATGGAGATTCATTTAAAAGAAAGTTTTTAACAAAGTTGGTTACTTTTCTTTATAAAATTGCATTAAAGAACTCTAAAGCTGTTATCTTCCAAAATAAAGATAATCGCAATATCTTTATTGAGAAAGGTATTGTGCCAAGGTCTAAAACGTATGTTGTAAATGGATCAGGTGTGGATATT
>Ga0209142_1002189_pt1 | contig 9723 bp, 8 predicted proteins | sample SaaInlV_120m_DNA_FD_184678 | JGI IMG/M metagenome (GOLD analysis project Ga0209142, IMG submission 184678) | Marine microbial communities from expanding oxygen minimum zones in the Saanich Inlet - Saanich Inlet SI074_LV_200m_DNA (SPAdes) (version 2) | ecosystem: Environmental > Aquatic > Marine >... | reverse complement strand
ACCGATGTTGGGGCACACAACATGTCAAACTTAATTTCTATGGGTTTTGATGTTGAAATAATTACCCCAGCACCAAAATCATCTGCACGATTATCTTTATTCTCATTTAGGAAATTTGGCAATGTGTGTAAATCAACAGAGATGGCGTTATATTCTGCTGTACCAAGAATTGCAATATTAAAAAAAATACCGTTGGTTCTTTGGGGTGAAAATGACGCGCTACAAGTAGGCGATGCAGCTGCAGGGGGTAAAAATTACTTTGATGGAAATAACTTGCGAAACCTAAATACATTAACAGAAGGTGGAATTGAATGGGTATTTAATGAGGTTGACGCATATAAAGCGCAGATATATATTTACCCTAGTAAAGAATCTTTTGACAAAGTAAAATTAGATATTATGTATCTTGGGCCTGCATGGGATGATTGGAGTAATGATGAAAACTCAATTTATGCAGCATTAACAGGCTTAACTCTTAGGCCAGATGATATAGATGTTACTGGAGATATAAGTGGCGCATCAATGCTGGATGAAGAGTTTACAAACATAAATATGATGATTAAGTATTATAAGTTTGGTTTTGGCCGTACTACAGATACCTGTAATGAGCGAATTAGAGCTGGAGTTTTGACAAAAGAGTGTGCTATTGATTTGGTTGACCGATATGATGGAGTTTGTGCTGATTCAATTATTTTAAGATATTGTAACTATGTAGGTATCAGTGTATCTGAGTTTTGGGATATAATAAATGAATATACAAATCATAATTTATTTTATATTGATAAAGGAAAAAGACCCAGGAAGAAATTTATTGTAGGAATTGATTTTGTTAATTAATATAATTGACATTGGACTGGGGAATGTTGGGTCAATAGAGCATTGGCTAGACAGATCTAATTTATTTTATAAGCGAGTCTTTCAGATAGAAGACTTCACTAATGATGCGATAATAATACCTGGCGTTGCCTCTGCTGGTGAATATATGCGCAAGTTGAAAGAGATTGGTTTAGATGGAGAGCTTGTTAAACGATCAAAACAGGGGCAAAAGATAATTGGGATATGCCTTGGGTTTCAACTGTTAACTGATTATTCAGAGGAAGATGGTGGTGTGGAATGTCTAGGGATTCTAAAAGGCTCTACTAAGTATATAGACAATCGCAAGACTCACAATGGTTGGGATTCTTTCCATCTTGATGCTAGAGAGTTAAGTGGAAACACGCACATCAAGAAAAAAAAGAAAAAAATAGCATCTGGTAGGGTGTATTTCAATCATGAATTGAAAGTGGAGCTTGAATGCATGTCACATACTAGTAAGTTGGATAACAATATTACATCGTTTGCCATTCGAGATAACATTTTTGGGTTTCAATTTCATCCAGAAAAAAGCCAACGAACTGGGCAAGAGATACTGGAGTTGATTATATGAGTTTTAGGATTGGGGCCACAGTATTGATTGATTATGACGGAAACGCAGTCCAAAGTTACAACTTCAAGGTAAGGAGAATCCTAGGAGATCTTCAAAAAGTATTGAAATTTTTAGATACCTATGAGGTGGATGAAATTCATGCGATAGTGCCATATAAAGGGAAGGGTGTTAATAATTCATTTAAGATATTTTCTAATCTATCAAATATTTCAATATCAACACCGCTTGGGATTGGCGGCGGAATTACTACAGAAAACATAAAAGAAATTACACAAGATCCTTTCTTTGAAAGGTGTATTTTCAATAGTGCTATTTTTAATAATCCTCGACTACTCCAAGAAACTAAATCCATTATGGGGCATCAATCTATGGTTGCTTCCATTCCATTTATTATTAACGATGAAACTTTGATGATTTATAATTCTGAGAATGACGGTTTCCAAGCAATAGAGGGCGAGTTATATAAAGAGATAAGTAGCAATTTTAATGAAATAATATTACTTGATGCTAATGCTGAAGGTAGTAAGAAAGGGTTTAACTTTGAAGTATTTGATTATATTGAATTTCCAATTGATAGGGTTTTAATCTCTGGCGGGCTAACAAAAAATGACATAAAAAAAGCGAAAAAAATGGGCTTAGCTGGCGTATCTATTGATAATTTTGTTTTGCACTCAGAGTACTCAATCAAGGGTTTAAGATGAAAAAAATAAATCAATGCTCTCAATGTTTAGACGATATAAGGCATCCTATGGGTCAGATCGTGGACGATGACGGACTATGTACAGGATGTATAACACACAAAGAAAAAGACTTGATAGACTGGGATGAGAAGTGGGGCGCCTTACAAGAAAAGTGCTCAGAAATTTTAAAGAATAAAAGCAACGATACTTATAATTGTATTATCCCACTCAATGCAGATGCTGAAGATTACTACATTGTTGAATTGGCCTTATCTCTGAATTTAAAACCATTGTTGCTATACGTGAATAATTATTTTGGCACAGACTTAAGTTGGAAGAATTTACATACTTTAGAGGCGAACTTTGATCTTGACTTGATAACTTTTAATCCGAATATCAATACCTATAAAGAAGCAGTTAGAACATCTCTAAGGAAATATAATTCTATATATTGGCCGTATCAGGCCCTTAAAACAGCGTACCCAGTTAGGCTTGCGTTGGATATGAAGATTCCTCTTATATTTTGGGGGGGGTTGCAGGCTACTGAACAAGCTGGAAAATTCTCCCATAACGACGAAGTTGAAATGTCTGGTTGGAGTAGAAATCAGCATGATTTATTTGCCGTGGATGAAATTGATTTTTTTGGAACAGGCGCACAAATTTCAAAATCTGAACAATTTCATTACACTTACCCAGATTTAGAACAAGCCAGTAAAGTTACAGGCATATATTTGAGTAATTACGTCAGGTGGGACCCTTGGAAGCAAAATCATGATATGCTCAAATATGGATTTACTCCAGAAAATTCGCAACATACATTCGACCAATATGAAAGATCTGGATCTAGTATATTTTATAGTTTTCATGATTTACTTAGATTTGAAAAACATGGATATTGCAAAGTTAGAGATCAGCTTAGTAGAGAGATTCGTCATGGCAGAATATTAAAAAACAATGCAGATGGTGTCTATACTAAGTATTTGAATCGAAATATAGATGTCGAACCTTTCTTTAATTGGATCGATGCAACTGATTCAGGGTTTAAGCTATTTATTAAAGAAAGAATTAAGCGCGGTTTTCACAAGGTTTCTAAAATAGAAAATAATATGACCGATATTCAAGGATATTTTGAGACTAATTATTTCTCTGATAAAGGCACTTCATCTAGAAAAGATTTTATTATTTACCATAAGGGTTTGTAGTATATATAAACTCTGTAAAGTTCGAAAAACAAGGGAGAGTAAATGCTAAATAATCATATTGTTGATAGCATTTATTCAATTAGTGCAATAAAAAAATAGAGAATTTGAATGAGAAGAAATATACCTTTTACAACAAAGCAAGAGATAAATAGATTAAGTAAAGATAAGCGTATTGTTCTATTTGGAGCTGGCAATATAGCAGAAAAAACAACAAGAATAATCCCAAAGAACAAATTATATGCGATTGTTGATAACTCAACAAATCTTTCAGGTGAGATTCAGTTTGGGGTTGAAGTGCATTCGCCTATTTTTTTGGAAACAGAAAATAAAGAAAAATGTTTAATTATTATTACAACAACATCATTTTCGGATGTTTCAGCACAATTAGAGGGCATGGGGTTTGCACCCTCTGTTGATTTTATTGTCAGTCCTGTACTGAATGATCTTAGGATTATTGAAGAATTAGAATCTATCGAGACAACGTTAATGTTTTCTAGTGGATCCCCACGACAGGATTCACCATTGTATGGTGGTGGAATTTATCAATTATCTGTAAAAGGTGATGAATGGAGGCATGAAAAGAAGATCGATGGAAACTGCTATGGTATTGTTAAATACAATGAAAATTATGTTGCTTTAGACACAGATCGAGGAATGATTGAATTTGATAAAAATTTTGAAATCATAAGGCAGGTTAAAATGCCAACTGGAAGTAGGGCGCACGGCATTGATTTTTCAGAAGAAAGACAAATGTTTTTTGTTAATTGCTCGTATTTAGACACCGTCTTATTTGTTAATACTGATTTTGAAATAGTTGACGAAATAAGCATTTCAAACAAACAAAAAAAATATGGCAAACCTGCGCATCATTCTAATGATTGTTGTGTCTGGGGCGATAGCCTATTTATTTCTATGTTTTCACAAACTGGAAACTGGAAGTTAGATGTGTTTGATGGGGCGATACTTGAGTTTGATATAGCTACAAAAAATCTAGTTGGTCCAGTTGTTAGGGATTTATGGATGCCACATAATGTTAAGGTGATAGATGGAAGTCTAACCCTTTTAGACTCATTAAAAGGTCACTTATTAACGAATAATGTGCAAATATCTGGAGACTTTCCGGCCTTTACTCGAGGGTTGGATTATGATGGACAATATTATTATATTGGTCAAAGTAGAAATAGAAACTATTCCAAAAATTTGGGATTGTCGAAAAATATATCTATCGATGCTGGAATTATTATATTTGATGAATTAACAAAAGCTTCTAGATTTCTTCAGTTGCCCCCTAAGTTGTCTGAAATTCATTCTATAGTTTTAATAGGTAAGTATTAATGTCATTAGTTGTCGAGCCAATATCAGGTGGTTTGGAAGATGTTTTTCATATATCACCCTTTAAGTTGCGAGAGTCTTACCAACAATGTAGTGCATATACTAAATCTAGTATGATGTACAGGGGACAGGCTTATAAAGATAACGATATAGCTAATAAATGTGAATCATTTGTTGTTAAGCTTGACGATATGCTGGTTTTTTTATTTTTAGGTGTTAATTCTGCCCAAAAAGAAAAAAATATTGTTAATGGGTATGTTGGGAGATCATGTGTTTTATTTTTCAATAGTGACTTGATTTCAAAGAAAAGTTTACAAGCTATGTTAAGGGGTATTGACAAGATAATTAACAAAGATAATGTAGAGTTTGTATATCGTGATTTTTTGATTGGCGGTAATCTTTCACCACTGTCAAAATATTTGCTTTCTATTGGGGCTAGTATAAAGCAATGTTTTACCCAAGTTATTGATTTAGAGCAAAGCGAGAAAACCATTAGAAAAAATATTAGAAAGAGATATTCTTCGTTTATTAATTGGGGGTTGCGAGAGTTAACATTAACAATTAATAATAAGAGTAGTAATTTTTCTTGGAGTGAAATGCAAGCTTTTCAAAAACTGCATTTTAAAGTATCTGGAAGGAATACCCGTACAGAAGAGAGCTGGAGGAGGCAATATGAGATGTGCTTAACTGGCGAAGCTTTTGTTGTGATGGCTGAGTTTGATGGTGAATTAGTTTCTGCAGGTTTTTTTACAAATTCACATGATAGTTGTTATTATGGGGCATCAGCATCTCGTAGAGATCTATTTAAAAAGCCAATTTTTCACGCATTGTTATGGACTGCAATAATGCATGCTAAATTAATTGGGTGTAAATGGTTTGAAGTTGGCGAGCAAGTATATACAAACATTAACCAAGCATCCGAAAAAGAGTCCGGAATATCAAAATTTAAAGCTGGGTTTGGTGGCACTACAAAAGCATTTCTTGATATAACATTAAAACAAAAAAGATTAAAGTGTCCCATTCAAAAGTGATCAGATCTGTTGTAATTGCAGATAATTATTCTGAGCTTTTATTAATTTTGAATACCTATCAAAATTTGGACAATATATATGTGGTTTTATTGTCTAGAAATTTCACCATTGCTGAGGTTGACTTTATATTTGAGTCTTATGAAGCATCTTGGTTTGATGAGTTTATTGACTGTAAAAATGCAAAACAAGTTGTTAGTAAAAAAAATAAATTTTTATGGAATTGGTTTTTAGACAAGGATGGTAAGGATTTAAGTGAAATTAATGGCTGTTCACTTGGTAGTGCTTTTGCACCCTCTATTTCGATGATACTGGATAGTGTTTTGAAATATAAACGAGCCATGGTGAATTTCTTAAGAAGGGATGATAGTGTTTATTACTGTTCTAGCACGGAAGATATTTTTTTAGATGTTATTGAATTTTTACATAAAGAAATAGAATTTAAAGCTATTTTAATTAATAACAACATCAGCAATAATAACCCAATATATCGTAATATTAATATTGATTATGATGGAAGAAAAAGAAATCTGACCAGGGTGTTTAATCAATCAAAATTTATAAAATCTGTTTTGGCAAATTTTTTGGATATATTTAAAAAAAAATTGCATAATAATACCAATAGAGTATTGTTTATGAATTCAGGAAAGATGGAGGAGTTTATTAAGCACGCTAACGATTCAAGTGTAAACCAATGGGTAGTCCCTATATCAAGTATGCGTGATGTTTTTACTAATCTTGTTAAGAGGGAATCATTGTATTATCAATTTTATCCACTTTCTCTTTCTCGATATAATGTTCAGAAGGTTAGTGATATTGCCAATATTCTAAAAGAGAACCTTGGTAAAAATAAATATATAAAATCAGATTTATTAATAAGGATTATGAATCGTCACATATTTAATGTATTTAATGAGGCATATGGTTATTATTTGTGTGTATTAAGGCAAATGCATTCTTTGCAGCCTAAAGCTGTAGTTTATTCTGCAGAAACCAGTGAGCTGCATATTCTAGCTGCTCAGGCAGGAAAGCAATATGGTGCTATAAATATTATTATGCCACATGGCTTGATGCAGAGAGGATATTCAGAAACTAAAAATGGAAAATTTGGTGTGTTTGAATACGCACTAGCATTCGGTCGATTAGATTTTTTAGCATATCGTTATTTGGGTATAAAACAAGATAATATTAGAGTGAGTTCATTTCCTTATTTTGAAAAATTTTTACCCATTAAAAAATCTATAGGCAATAGAAGATATAGAAAAGCAGTGATACTTCCTCCAGATCCTAGTAATGATTTTTGTGAAAAAAATCATAGATCATTTGATTTTTATCAAAATATTTTAAATTTATTAGATAAATTAGAAATTGATTTATCTTCGATAAAGCTTCGACATGGTATGTTTACAAAGGTATCATTATCTTCTAATAAAAATCAAGTTGACATTAACGGTAGGGTTGTTAGCATTTTATCTGGGTATGGCGCTCTAAAGGAAACTATCAAGGACTCTGATCTAGTTATTGGGCCAGCAGGTACAGCGCTAATTGAGACGTTACTTATGGGTAAAGACTATTTCATTTACCATGAAGGTGATGTAAATTCTGAGATAGATCCGACTTATTTCCCCATTTTAGATGAATATATGTATATTTCTTATAATATAAGTCAACTAGAAGAAAATATAAAAAATAAAAGAATATATAAAAAAGATTGCTCAGTTAATGATTTAGTAGATTTATTAGGGGTTGATAATAAAGAAGATTTACTAAAAAAGTTTGATGTGGCAATTGTAGATATTATAGAGACTAATAGAAAAAATGGGAATTGTTAAACGTAGATAAAGGCAGTTCCTAAGTTTTGTGACAGAATGGTATAAATTGATTCTATCAATACATGTAGATTTTATGGTAGTTTTTTTATATAGAATTTAATCAAATGGAGGGTAGTTTGAAAAAAACAATTAAAAGATTGGCTTTTTATGTGACTGATAAGTTTGTTCAAGCCATGATGATGAGCAGAGTTGGTAGATTTATTATTAATGGATTAGGAAAATCTATGTTTAATCAATTTTTTTCTATCAATCATAATGGTGTAACAATATCGTTGGTTACGCCAAATATTGCAAGTTATTCAAGAGCTGCCACATTTAGTATAAAAGAGCCAGAAACATTGGAGTGGATTGACTCTATTCCTAAAAATACAGTGTTATGGGATATAGGTGCAAATGTAGGGTTGTATAGTATTTATGCAGCAAAAAAGAAATGTAAAGTGTATTCATTTGAGCCATCTGTTTTCAATCTTGAGTTATTAGCGAGAAATATATTTAAAAACAGCTTAGAAAATGAGATTACCATTATCCCGTTACCACTAACAAATTTTCGACAAAGGAGCACTTTCAACATGTCAGGAACAGATTGGGGCGGTGCTATGTCTACTTTTGGCGAAGATTTTGGTTATGACGGAAAGAGAATGAATGAGGTTTTTAAGTTTTCGACGATAGGATTGAGTATTGAGGATGTAATTAAATATTTAGATATCCCACCTCCTGATTATATTAAGATGGATGTTGATGGACTTGAGCACCTTATATTGGATGGTGGCAAAACGGCACTCGGTAAAGTAAAAGAAGTGCTAGTAGAGGTGAATGATGATTTTTATGACCAGAGTGATAATGTTAAAGATTTACTAGGGGATGCGGGTTTTGTTCTGAGGGAGAAAAAACATTCCTCTATGTTTGAAAACAATAGTACATATAACCAGATTTGGGTAAGAAAGCTGGAAGGTAAGGATGCTGTTCATGTCTAAAGTGCTAATAACTACAGTTCCATTTGGAGATAAGAACCGTCTTCCGCTGGAAATACTTGAAAATAATAATATCAAATATGTTATTAATCCTCTTAGTAGAAAGTTAACGGAAAGCGAATTGGCAGAGATGGTGACGGATTTCGATGTAATCATCGCAGGTACGGAGTTAATTACTAAAAAAGTGATGGATGGTGCAACTAATCTAAAAATGATCTCAAGGGTTGGGATTGGGCTTGATAGTGTAGACTTACTAGAGGCAGAAAAACAAGGTATTGCAGTTTCATACACTCCAGATGCACCAGCACCAGCAGTTTCTGAACTCACTGTCGGTTTGATGTTAACCCTTCTTCGTTCAGTGCACCTTTCAAATATAGAGATGCATAATGGTAAGTGGACTCGTTTTTTTGGCAGAAGGTTATCAGAAGTAACAATCGGTATTATAGGAGTTGGACGAATTGGTACTGGAGTATTGCGACATTTGCAAGGATTTTGCTCATCAAAAATTCTTCTCAATGATATTGCACCTAATCATGGCTTAGACCATGAATATAACGTAGAGTGGACAAATAAAGAGACAATTTATCAACATGCAGATATCGTCACTATTCACACTCCGTTAACTATAAAAACAAAAAATATGGTCAAAAAAGAGCAGCTACTTAGCATGAAACAAGGCGCTATTATCATTAACACCGCGAGAGGCGGTATCATTAATGAACAAGATTTGTATGATGTGATGCAGTCGGGTCATCTAAGCGGTAGTGCTATTGATGTCTTTGACTTTGAGCCTTATAACGGAAAGCTGCAAGAGATTCAGCGTTGTGTTCTAACTGCTCACATGGGGTCAATGTCTATTGATTGTCGTACCAGAATGGAGATAGAAGCGACCGAAGAAGTAGTGCGTTTTCTAACCGGTCAGTTATTAGAAAGCGTGGTTCCAGAAGAAGAATATAAAGTACAAAGACAAGGGTTGTAAAATGACTGTAAAGGTGGTTGTAGTGGGTGGTAGTGGTTTTATAGGTTCACATGTTGCCGACTGTTTGAGTGACAATGGGTATCAGGTAACAATTTTTGATCATGTTAATTCACCCTGGTTAAGGGATGATCAGCATATGATAATTGGTGATATTTTGGACGCTGAGTTAGTGGAGCAAACAATTAAAGGTGCGAAATTTGTTTATAATTTTGCCGCATTAGCTGACCTTAATCAAGCGTTAAATAACCCCATAAAAACTGTAAATATTAATAT
>Ga0209142_1002184_pt1 | contig 9744 bp, 6 predicted proteins | sample SaaInlV_120m_DNA_FD_184678 | JGI IMG/M metagenome (GOLD analysis project Ga0209142, IMG submission 184678) | Marine microbial communities from expanding oxygen minimum zones in the Saanich Inlet - Saanich Inlet SI074_LV_200m_DNA (SPAdes) (version 2) | ecosystem: Environmental > Aquatic > Marine >... | reverse complement strand
GGCAATGCTTTCAAAGGCTTTTAATCTGGCAATCAGAGAGTGGGAGTGGCTTGAGATAAATCCTGTGTCCAGAGTATCGAAAGAGAAGGAGGATAACGAGCGTGATAGGTGGCTCACAGTGGATGAAGAGGTGTGTCTACTAGAAAACAGTTCTGAGTGGCTCAGAGATATAATTCTTTTTAATCTTCATACCGGACTCAGGCAGGATGAACTTCTCTCTCTAACATGGGACAGGGTTGACGTGTTTCGTAAGACGATTCTTATAAAGGATACGAAGAATGGCAAGCCGAGAACGATTCCACTTAATAAGACTGCCCTTGATATCTTGGAGAGTAAAGCCAGAGTCATAAGTATCAGGAGTAAGATTGTTTTTCACAGTAAGTGTGGAACGAAGATTGACAAGCATAACTTAAGGAGAGCGTTCGTGATTGCAAAAGAGAGATCGGGTATTGAGGATTTTACATTTCACGGACTGCGTCACACCTTTGCAACTCGTCTGGCACATAGTGGAGTAGATCTCTATAAGATATCCAAGTTGCTCGGACACAAGGATATCAAAACGACTCAACGTTATGCTCATCATTGTCCTGACAGTCTACGAGATGGAGTTGATATATTAGAAGCTGACTACAATTTGACTACAGTGGGAAGAAAAGCAGCAATTTCAGGTGAAGGAAATTGTCATAAGTCTTTGGGGAATAAAGTGCGCCCTGAAGGATTCGAACCTTCGACCCACTGATTAAGAGACGTTAAAAGACCATTTTTACAATTTGCATGACTGCCTGATTTAGTGTCAATTGCGATACGATCAAATTAACGGTTAAAGTCTATTTTAGATATGAGAATTCTGTCATAAGTTCTTGTTTTTATGCTTGTCTTTATGTTGTTTTCGGTATATTTTACATATTTTCATGTTATTTATGGCATTAATTTATATCTGAGTGAGCCATTTAAATAACAAATACATAGCTGATTGGACTGGTTTTTCTATCACTTACCAACAACTATGATAGCTATCTGTTAACGTAGTGAACTATAAAAATTTTACTTTCAGTGATTTTGATTAATTGTAATGTTTCAGCTTTAAACGAAGAAATTAAGTTTGAAACTTTGCATTTTTTTGAGGGAAACCATTTTTTCTAATTTGTTCAAGTTAAGATTATGAAAGACATACGGATGAACAGGGGTGACAATTCGGGAGATCAGTACCTTGAGTGTGAGGAAGTTGAACTTCAGGAGGATAAATATGCCGGTATTATCAAGTTGAAAAAACCTCCGAGAAATTCTATCAGTTCCTGGTTAATAGATGCAATTTATAACAAGATAGATTCCTATGAGAACAATAGTAGAATTTCATCTATTATCATTACAAGCGGTATCAGAAGAGTCTTCTGTGATGGCGTAGATCAGGATGAACTGTTTGGATCGTGGATATCAGGGTTGGTAGCAGAAAAAAATTATGACAGATTCATAAGGGCCCATGAGATGTTTTTAGAGATTGAAAATTGCAGGAAGCCGCTTATTGCTGCTCTTAATGGCGTTACCATTGGCGCTGGCCTTGAGCTCGCATTATTATGTGATATTCGTATAGCATCAGAAATATCATTCTTCTGTCTACCGGAAGCAAAACCGGAGTTGGGTATTATTCCTGGTCTTGGAGGGACTATAAGACTGACAAAGGTAATTGGTGTTTCCAGGGCTAAAGAGATGTTGTTTTCCGGAAAAATGATCCGTGGGAAAACAGCATTGGAATGGGGCCTGGTTAAAACATTGGTACCTGCCAAAGAGGTGCTTAACGAGTCAATAGAGTTTGCTCGTAAACTGGCAAAAAATAATGACATTTCAATAGAGAACATGAAAAAATGTATAAATTATGCAGTTGACCATGATACAAGAAAGGGCATTGAATACGAAGTAGAACTTTTTGCTGAGATGATTCGGGTGAAGTTGGCAGAAAAGAACTCATCCGTCAGAACGGCTTAGTCAGACTGAAAGACACGGAGTTCGTTAAGCAAAACCTTTAAAGCGGTAATGTAAGAATCCTCAATACTTATATTATTGGTATTGTTCATAAGCATAGTAAAAGATCTCAAAATAGCTATTATTTCTTCATCTGAATAAAATCAAATTGAATCAGTCCTGAAGTATGGTTGTTTTCGGTATTATCTCTGCCTGTACATATTTTCTTCAATGAATCGAACTGGATCAGTAATCTACTCTAACACTCTTCAGCAATATCCGGATCCCATGTGTTAGGTACAATGAAGTGTGGCGTTTGAATTGTTGGATGCTCTAGTAGAGTCCTCCCAGCTTCTGTCATGAAATCATCTGGTAATTCGACCGTATTTTTTTGTATGTTTGCCCGCGATAACACGGTACCCGCTTGCGAGTCTCGATCCAGTATTTGAAAGACCACTTCAAGGTCAGTCGTAGGAATATCACAGTATTTGAAAACCTCTTCGATCGTCTGCTTTGGTAATGAGTTCAATTCCTTAAAACGAATGGCAAGCATAGGAACACCTTGCTGGTTAAGCTTTAGACAACATTCCATCACCGAAAGCCACATCAACATTCCCATATTTGCGATTGACAAAGGTACTCCCTTCTCAGAAAAGTGTTTATCAATTAAAGGCACAAGTGGACTCAACGAAGCCTGCATTGCTGCCAGGTACTCAGTGGAGTTGACATCATCCTGCACAAATGCACGAGCAGCAGATTTCAACCACGTTTCAGCATCGCGATACAAAAAGATATTTTTAGCACCGGGAAAGTGTTTGAACATAAGATCCGCTGTCTCGATGCCGAAGCTTCGGAATTTGATTGCCCACGTAAATGGAAGCGAGCTCTGCTTATGAGATTTACATAACACCTTCGTGCAACTTTGTAGTAGTTCACTGACTTCAGCATCATTTCCCCCATCCCATTCACGAATCGCCACAAGCTGAGTGTAAATATCCGGTTCAGACAAACTAACTATATTATCTACCTGATTAAGTGCCGTACTAAGCAATGTCGAGCCACTTCGCCCAACTGAATAGATCAGGATGAGGCATTTGCTGTCAAGGTGTATATCATTTGCTAGTCGATGAAGTTCCTCATAAGGTACGGCAAACAATCTTACCGCGCTTTCATACTGTGCCTGATAGTAGAAAGGGGCCTGTGAAAGATCAACGTCAGCATGGGTTTCCGCAAATATTGCACGTTTATATTCATGGTCTAAACAATAGAGGCTGATATTGGGGCTTTCAATCACGACTTGTGCATCAATTGTATCTCCTTCACTGAAATAAAAATCAGCCGGGCTAGTGATACCAAGATGATTTTTCCGTCTTCTGCTTTCAATATTCAAAATCCTTGCTTTCATACAAACCATCCTTATGAGCATAAAATTTAATCTATGGTGCTTTTATTATATTCGTATTGTCGTAATATTTCATTATAATCTACGCAAATGATTTGACCATTACGTTTCATTAACTACCCGTTATTTATCTTTTATCAGCGGATGATTAATATTCACCAGTAAATTCTTTGTCATGACGACTATAAATCAATCATATGACAGCATACGGCAACGGCATGTTGACTATATGTGGCAACTCATGCCTGAATACGTTAACAGGCTTCGATGGTCCCGTGCAGAAATCGAGGCAGAGCAGACACGTGCGTTACGCAGTTTACTGGACCATGCCAGGATGCACTCTCCCTGGCATAAAGATCGACTTGCCGGTATTAATCCTTCAACAGCAACGATTGCAGACCTGGACAAAGTACCTCCTATGACCAAGGAGGATCTCATGTCTAACTGGGATTCAATAGTTACAGACAAACGAGCCAAGCTGAAAGATGCAAATACTCATCTGTTGAACCTCAAGAGTGACGCCTATTTTTTGGATGAATACCATGTGATTTTATCCGGAGGCTCAAGTGGCGTTAGGGGCGCTTTTCTTTATGACTGGCATGGATGGGCTGTTTCTTACATCAGCCTTGTGCGTGGGTTTAATAACATTTTAATGAAGATATGCGATGACAACAAGTCGGCCATAGCATCAATTTCAGCCTATGTTGCCTCCCATGCATCAAGCGCACTATCCCATACATTTTCAAGTCATATTAATGAGATTGCACATATTCCGGTGACCCTTCCGATAGACGAGATTGTCAATGAGTTGAATCGTGTACGGCCGGCACTACTTCATTGTTTTCCAAATATCCTTTCACATTTATGTGCTGAATTTTTAGACGGAAAGTTACAATTTAATACTAAGGCAGTCTGGTGTACTTCAGAACCTCTGTTGCCTGGTGACAGGGAGTTGACGGAACGTACTTTGAAGGTGCCTGTGGTTAATACATGGTCAGCCAGTGAAGTTAACGGAGGCACGTTTCCCTGTATGAGTGGTGGTGGATTTCATATCAGTGAAGATGTATGTATAATTGAACCGGTAAACAACCACGGACAGCTTGTAGGAAGAGGTGAAAGGGCTGACAAGATTTACATGACGAACCTTTTTAACAAAGTCATGCCACTGATACGTTACGAAATTACCGATCAATTTAAAGTTCTTGAAGGATTATGTCCGTGCGGTTCCAGCTATTTAAAAGCAGAAGATGTTCTTGGCCGCACTGATGACTTGTTTGTTTACGACGGGAATATTATAGTACATCCTTTAAACTTCTACTCACCGTTATTTCAAGAACCTGATATCATGGAATTCCTGGTACGTCAAACAGAGCAGGGTGCTGATATAGATATTGTAGTAACAGGAAGTCCAGACTATAACAGGTTGGAAAAATCAATCAAATCAAACCTGTTTCAAGTTGGTTTAAAAAGTTCTAAAGTCAATATATACCCTGTAGAAAGCATCAAAAGGTCAAAAACCGGAAAACTGAAAAGGTTTGTCCCGCTTGCTGTAAACAAAAAATAGTTTCGTCGATAAGAGATTTTACTATAACAACACATCACGCTTTTATCTAAATCATTACTATTTCATTAGTACAATCAGCTTTGACTATCTCAAAAAATTGTTATCCATCTAAAGAATTATTAATTAGAGAATGAAAGTCATAATTGTCGCATTAGGAAGTTTAGGGGATAACTCTCCATTGGTTGCTATTGGTGCTGAATTACGTAAAAGAGGTTGTACGGTTACTGTCCTGGGGTGTGATTGGTATAAAGATTTGATCGTTAATGCAGGTTTGACATACCATTCCATTTTAAGCTCAGGGGAGGCCGAAAAGATCAGCAAAGAACCGTATTTATGGGACAGGGAAAAATCATTTTCGGTAATGGTCAATAGAATGTACGCTCCCACTACCTGGCCGGTTTTTGATTTTATCAAAGAACTATATGAACCGGGAAAGACCATAGTGGTTTCTTCTTTATTTATTTTTGGAGCTCGTCTTGCCCGGGAAGCATTGGGTGTACCTTTAGTGACCATCCGCATGTCTGCTTTTGCATTCTGGAATGTAGATAAAAAACAAAAGGCCGCATTCAACTGTGTGTTAAACCCTGTTTTGAATGAACTTTGTAAAAAAATTAACATCTGTCCGGACCAGGGCAGTCTTTACCATTGGATGTACTCTCCCGACAAAGTTATAGGGCTATTTCCTGATTGGTTTGAGAATTACAAAAGTAAATGGCCTTCACATATTAAGCTTACACATTTTCAATTCGTGGACGAAAAAAAGGAGGATAGTCTCCCGGCAGAACTTAAAGAATTTATTACAACAGGTGAGCCATCCATAGTTTTTACTCCGGGTTCCGTCATGAGAAATGCTAAAGATTTTTTTACAACATCTTTAGACGCTTGTTTGAGTCTGGGAATGCGCGGTATTTTCCTCAGCCCATACCGGGATCAAATCCCTCCTGATCTGCCTTCTTCTTTTCGACATTTCGATTTTATTCCATTAGATACATTACTACCATATTCATCAGGAATTGTTTATCACGGAGGAATTGGTACCTGTGCTCAAGGTTTAAGAGCAGGCATTCCACATCTGGTTACACCAATGAACCTTGAACAGTCTGATAATGCCGAGCGGTTAAAAAAGCTTGGTGTTGGTGACTCAATTAACAGGAATGATTATAATAAAACAACCGTGAGTAACAAACTTGAAAAGCTGTTAACCTCTAAAATCGTCCATGAGTGTTGTCTTAAGTTCAAAGGCAAGTTTGACAATTACCAAGGTATAACGGACACGTGTGATGAGATCATGTCTGTATTTAAATCAGAAAATTAGCACACGTAAGAAATGAGCTCTGATTAATTTTATTCTCTATAGCTCCTTTACTTTTCCATGAGATGTTTCTTCGCGATTCATTATTTAAAAATAACTTGTCAATAGGTCAGGTTTAAGCCTGGAAACTCCTGATAGGCGACGTTTATAAACTCTTTAGCATTTATACTAAGAAATAACGGGAACATAATGTTTTAAGATGTTGAAATACTGAGACTTACAATTTGGTAAATTTCAACCGTTTTTATAGCCTTTTCAGGAGTAAAATTATGTGTGAATGCGTAGTGAAAAAAGAGAAAAAATCCAGAGTTGTAACCGTTAAAAATAGCGGGAGGCTTAGAGTACTTTTTCGTATTGAAAAATATATCCATGAAATTGGTCAGGACTTCAGAGCCAAAAAGAGGGTTTTTTGAGTACATCAAATCTGCCGTAAGCCATTAAGGAAGAAAAAATTGGGGTACCAGGATTCGAACCCGGAGAATTGAACCAGAATCATAAAAAGGGTATTTTGACAATTTACATAACTGCCTGATTTAGTGTCTGTTATGTCGCTATCACATTAACTGACAATGGCTTATAAATTTATTTTTTTCCTGTTGATTCCTGTGGAGTTCTGCTGATTACGATGGAGTTGACTACGTTTTGACTACAATCTGACTACATTAAATACTTGTTCATATTTTTGCGGGTAAGGCGGGATATATTACAAAAACTAATATTCATTGTATATGGTGAGCAAATGGATGTTGGATTAATACTACACGCACAATGTAATTTACCTGAAAACCATCGACAATATTGACAAAAGTCTGGTTTGTTATCATTCCTCTATACACCATTCACATAGCAAGCGTAATCAGGTGGTAAATTTGAGGTGTTATTCCATCTCTTTACATCCAATTCTCTATTATTTCTTAATATTTCAATATATCGCTGGTTTTTATGATATTTTCTCAATTAAATGCAACTTAAGTTATGTTGAATTTCAGCTAATACAGTAGTAAAATCAAAAAAGAAAAAATAGCGACTATGTGCTGCATTGCTTCGGCGAATATTAAACGTAAAAGGAGGGCTATACCAATGAAGACATTAGTAAACACTGCAAACTCCCTTATCTCCCAAATGGTAAAAATTGTATTATTGACGGTGTTAGTAGCATCATTTACTTCGCCTGCATATACATATACCCAAAAGGAATTGTGGGAGCATCTTGATACAAAAACTCATATACTTTATAAGCGAGGACAATATACAGAGGCGGTCAATGTAGCTAAGGAAGTATTGAAGGTTGCAGAGGATACTTTTGGTTCTGAGCATCCCAATGTGGCTTTATCCCTGAACAATCTAGCTGTGCTTTATCGTGCACAGGGCAAATATGCCGAAGCTGAACCTCTTCTCAAGAGAGCACTGGAAATTTACGAAAAAGCCTTTGGGTCAGACAATCTCGATGTCGCAACATCCCTGAACAATCTAGCGGGTCTATATCATGTACAGGGCAAATATGCCGAAGCTGAACCTCTTCACAGACGTTCATTGGCAATAAGAGAAAAAGCTCTTGGTAAAGACCATCCTGATGTTGCTCAATCCCTGAACAATCTGGCAGAAGTTTATCAAAAACAGGGCAAATGTGTCGAAGCTGAACCTCTTCACAGACGTTCATTGGTAATAAGGGAAAAAGCTCTTGGTAAAGACCATCCCGATGTTGCCCAATCCCTGAACAATCTGGCAGAAGTTTATCAAGAGCAGGGCAAATGTGTCGAAGCTGAATCTCTTCACAAACGTTCATTGGTAATAAGGGAAAAAGCTCTTGGTAAAGACCATCCCGATGTTGCCCAATCCCTGAACAATCTGGCAGAAGTTTATCAAGAGCAGGGCAAATATGCCGAAGCTGAGCATCTTTACAAACGGGCACTTGCAATAAGAGAAAAAACATTCGGAAATGACCATCCTGATGTTGCCCAATCCCTGAACTATCTGGCAGACGTTTATAAAGAACAGGGCAAATATACTGAGGCTGAGCTTCATCATCGGCGAGCACTGAAAATAGTTGAGAATGTACTTGGTAAAGACCATCCAAATATGGCTGCAGTCTTGGGCAATCTGGCAGGAGTTTATCAAGAACAGGGCAAATATGCCGAAGCTGAGCCTCTTTACAAACGGGCACTTGCAATAAGAGAAAAGGCTCTTGGAAAAGACCATCCTGATGTTGCCCAATCCTTGAACTATCTGGCAGAAGTTTATCAAGAGCAGGGTAAATATGCTGAAGCTGAGCCTCTTCACAAACGGGCACTTGCAATAAGAGAAAAAGCATTCGGAAAAGACCATCCTGATGTTGCCCAATCCTTGAACAATCTGGCAGAAGTTTATCAAGAACAGGGCAAATATGCCGAAGCTGAACCTCCTAACAAACGGGAACTGGCAATAAGGGAAAAAGCACTCGGTAAAGACCATCCCGATATAGCACTATCCCAGAGCAATCTGGCGATTGCTGATAAACCTGAATGGGTAGAAAGACCGGATTTACTTGAGGCTGAAAAACTTGTAAAAAATAAAGAAAAAGAATTGCTCGATGCTGAGAGTGCGTTAAACAATGCCAATGAATTTGCCGAACAGAAGGAGAAAGACCTTCGCAAAGCTGAACAAAAAGCAAGAAAGCTTGCAAGGAAAAAAGAGAAGCAAAGGCTTAAAGCTGAACATAAAGCCAATAAGCTTGCTGAACAGAAGGAAAGAGAATTTTCTGAACAGAAGGAAAAAGAATTACTCGATGCTGAGAGTGCATTAAACAATGCCAATGAACTTGCCGAACAGAAGGAGGAAGACCTTCGCAAAGCTGAACAAAAAGCAAGAAAGCTTGCAAGGAAAAAAGAGAAGCAAAGGCTTAAAGCTGAACATAAAGCCAATAAACTTGCTGAACGGAAGGAAAAAGAATTACTCGATGCTAAGAGTGCGTTAAACAATGCCAAAAAACTTGCTGAACAGAAGGAGGAAGAACTTCGCAAAGCTGAACAAGAAGCAAAAAAGCTTCGCCTTTAGCATAAAACAACAGTAACCCAACCAGGTAAAGTGTCAGTGGTAGTTGAAGGCGTAACCGACCCAGCAATAATTTCTGGAATTATGGATACATTAGAAAATTCAAGAATTACACCGTATTTTGTAGATCCAAATATTTCCAGATTGCTTGGTCATGAAGATGTTCAGACCACTCAAAAACGATATGCTCATCACTGTACTGAAAGTCTGAGGATTGGAGTTGATATTTTGATGCTGACTACGTTTGGTGAAAAAGAGGGTTTTTTGGGTGCTTCTAAATTGTCGTAAGTCGTTGAGAGAGAAAAAATTGGGGTACCAGGATTCGAACCCGGACAAATTGAACCAGAATCAATTGTGCTACCATTACACAATACCCCAATGAGTTTTCTATTTTATTTCATATCTCTTTAATATCAATAAAAAAATTTGTTCTTTAGCTGATTTGTCAAGGATTTGCAGGTTTTCTCCCAATGTGGA
>Ga0209142_1002180_pt1 | contig 9764 bp, 7 predicted proteins | sample SaaInlV_120m_DNA_FD_184678 | JGI IMG/M metagenome (GOLD analysis project Ga0209142, IMG submission 184678) | Marine microbial communities from expanding oxygen minimum zones in the Saanich Inlet - Saanich Inlet SI074_LV_200m_DNA (SPAdes) (version 2) | ecosystem: Environmental > Aquatic > Marine >... | reverse complement strand
ATCCACATATTTATACCACCGAATTCCAATTCAGATCATGCCGACAAAAAGTTAATCGTTTGATTTATATAACAAACGGTTCATCATTTGTTGCAATAAATTGATTCCCTGAATCATTCCAGGCATCAACAAAAAGACCCAGATCGATCTCCATTGCTTTTCCGTCCGGATGCCCAGGATCATTTAGAAAAACTTTGGGTGGAAGTGAATCTGAATCAATACCTGTTAATACCACAGCATGGTCTGCACCTTCATTCAAAATATCTTCCCATTGTGAATCCGTACCCCAAATCTCACCAGAATCCAGGGGTATCACTATTTTATGCCCAGCATCTAATTCTATAGCTAATTCAGAAATATCTCCACTACCTATGTGAGTCTCTATTCCATGGTTCTCCAATAATGTCTGAATCCCTTCAATACTCATTCCATCCTCCGTCAACAAACCTTCTGCTGTGGCTTCATAAACCAATTCTGCTTCTGATATTTCTAATCCAAACATTTTCATAACCATTTCTGATGAGACTATTCCGCAGGTAAATGGGGTGGTTTGCTCGGTCCATACTTCAGAGTCCTCTAGGGGTGAACCATATTCAGCTTCACACCAATTGTCGAAATCTGGAACTAAATCAGCGTCACTATCTAAAGTGTTTTCAATAATTTCACCTTCGTAAGAGCTTCCAATACCTGGGGTAAAATCAAATCCTCCATAAATATTGGGAGTAGAGCTAAATGATCCAGATAGAGAATCTTCACCATCAATCATTTCAGTTTGGTTCATTTCATTAATTTCATCAAATATCGAAAAATCAAAATCCATATTTTATCCTTACGTTATTTTTGGTGCATCTTCTTGAAGATCATTGGAATATTTTTTATCACTTGAAATATAAACAGAATCTTTTTTGCCAACAATATATACTTCAGAAATCTTTTCTCTGTGATAGACTTTTTTATCACCTAACTTTTTATGTTTGATTTGTTGTCTCTTTAAATTATTTATCAAGGTCTCGAAATCCTCGAATGCTTTATTTTCAGCTTTATTATCTTGGAGATTGAATAGCTGTGAGATTTCATTTGATATTTCTAGTATATCGCTTTCGAAAATGTGATTGTAATCTAACTTCTCTTCATAAAGGTCATTGTCCTTTACAAGTTGATCATATAGATTATTTAGTCTTTCACTTTCAATATTAATTTCGTCAGCATTTTCAAAAACTATAGTGGATAATTTATTACCGAAGTTTATTAGTAAGGTATTCAACCTTTCCCAGCCTTTATTGGTTTTCTGAAGAAATTCATTAAATTTGTCACATTCTTCAAACCACCTGTCGCGTTTATTGTCCCAATTATTACTATCTCTATTCAAAATTTTCTTTTCCTGTGTAACGTCACCAAGCAAACTATCAAGCAAGCTTTTACCGCCTAAAAAAGACCAATTATATTTTTTCCAACGAGTTTTTATACTGTTTAAATTATTCATTAAGACTAACTCATTTTTATCAATTTTTGGTCCCCATTCGTTAATTTTCGAATTATCCTTCTCTAAATTCCTAAAATCTACAATAAGAATATTTGTATCTACAACGATTGTTTCTGGTATATCTCTCCCAATAAAATAATTTTTGATATTTACCAAAATATCATAGTAAGTAACGTCATTATTGCTCATATCAAATTCAAAATTTTCAGTGGATTTATTATGATTTTCCAATCTATTTTCATATTTATTAGAATCAATTTCAAATTGGTCAATTTTATTTTCAAACATATGAATATAGTCTGCAATATTTCTTTTTTCCTCGTTTAACAGAATTAGAATTTGTATTAATTTTATCAATGTGATCTTGGATTTATTTTTAACAGCAGATGGTATAACATCCTTAATAAAGTAATCCCTAACACTATTTATCCCACTTGCCACTCTTTTAGTATCATTCGAATTGAGAGCTAATTTTGATGATATTGCAAATACGCCATTGGTATGGGATTCAAGTGCTTTTATAAAATCTGGAATAATTTCTTCATATTCGTCCTTATCTATTTGATCAACTTTATTAATAATCCCAATTGGTTTCTCATATTTGCAATATTCTTCAATAAAATTGAATGTGGATTTCTTTGCCATTTGATTAGCATCAAAAAGCCAAATTATAGCATCTGCATAAGCAACAAAATTTGATGTGATTTTTGTATGTTGTGTATTGTTTGAATTGAAGCCTGGTGTATCTGCGATATCAATATTTCTCAACAAATCATCATCAACACTTAACGAAACATAGTGAATATCATTTAGGATATCTTGTTCATCAACATAATTTTCTACTGTTAATGCATGCAGATCGGTTTTCTCAAATGTCTTCATTGACCCATCATTATACTTAACTTCTAATCTATTTTCATTACCGTAATGCAGTTTTGTAATAGCTGCCGTGGTTGGCCTAACCTTCATTGCTAGAAGTTTCTTATCTATTAATGCATTAATAAATGTAGATTTTCCAGAGCTAAACTCACCCAAAACAGTTACTAAAAAAGGGCTATGAATACTATCAAAAAGAATCTTTAATTTTCGTTTAATTTCGATTATATTATCGTTGTCGGGTAAAAAATCAATTTCTTTCAATAATTTAATAATAATTGTTTCAAAATGGTATTGAGTTTTTACTCGTTCATATTCTTCATTAGATATATCTAGTATCCTACAAATAGCTTTAATAAAAGCTTCTTCTTTTTCATCATAATTACCATCTGAATATGCCATTCTTAGTAAAGATTCAATTAATGTATTTATTATATTGTTATTATGAAGAAAACTATTTTTAAAATTTTCTGCTATTTCTTCAACTGAAGTTTCATCATTTTGAAATTTCTTAAAAAGATTTTTTCCTTGTCTGAAACGAAGACCATTTAGATTTAAATCTAATTTCATCATTGATTCGACAGTATTGATCTCATCAATAGATACATCTCCATCAATAGAAGATATTTTTCCCATTAAAGAGAAAAAATATTGATAAAATAATTTTTTTTCTGGCTTTGGTAAATTTTCAATATCATTGACGATTCGTTTAGGAATTACTGTTGCTTGAGATTTTATTTTACTTTTCTTACTAATTAATTCGCTTGGTTGTTTTTTTCTAATTCTCCTTAATGAATTTTTTTGATTTTGATTTACACTGTTTTTTGAAATTCGTATTAACTGAAATAGAAATGCGACAATTAAACTCCAAAATAATAATTTCACAACAATATATTTATTGTATCCTACCAACAATTCATTTAAAGGCTCAAAATGTGTATTAGAAAAAATTTCTGTAAAGCTATATTGATCGTTCAGTGAAACATTTACAAAATAAGTTATTAGGAATATAGATATTACATATAATATTCCATTTATTAAGTCGATTAATGTAAACAAGTGTTTTTTCTTACTTTCAAAGAACCCGAATATGATTAACAGCAAAATCAAAGATCCCCATATCCAACCACCCCATTTTAGTAAGCCATATGATCCATTAAACAGGAAAGAAAATGATAAAACCCCAGATCCTATAGCAAAGATAAGTATAACAACCCAATCTCCACTATTATCACTCTCAAAATCAGGTTTTTTTTCTTCAAATTCTGCCAACTTAAAAGACAATTCAACACTTGATGTATGCAAATACAAAAAATTTAGCAAAAATCCGGAAGCAAAAAATAAACTAGGGGTTGCAGATATTTGGAGAATATATAAAAGTATTAAAATCCCTGCTGAAAATTGACATGAGATATTAAAAAATTCTAACCATTCATTAGTTATAGATGGTCTTTGTTTATGAGTTAAAGTATAAAGAACTGTAAATGAGAAAGATACCAAAAATATCCAAAATAATATGTCCATAATTATAATCAAAGTCTACCTCAATTTACTTACAAGACGAAATCAGGTATTTCAATAGTAAATGGATTCGGTGCTGAGTTAATATTAATATCCACACCCTCAAAAATATTGGGTTGAGAAGATGCAAATATTGATCCATTAGCAGAATGGAAATCGTCGCCACCAAATATATTTGGTTCGGAATGTCCAATCATATTATTGTCGAGAAAGAGATCTTCGCCACCAAATATATTAGACTGCGTGTGAATTGTATCAAAAGTGCTAAAATCAAAATCTATAATTCTATCCTTTCACTTCATTAACTTGTTGTACAATCTGCTCGTACTGACGTTGTTTTTGGTCAAGACCTGCTTGATTAGTTTTGAACTGGGCAATCTTATTCTCTATATCGATTTGCAGCTCCTTAATGACATTTGTGTATTCGGCTTTGAGTGATGTTTTAAGTTGTTCGAAATATGATGTGTAATAATTATGAAGAGCATCGCTTATTTTGCCAAATGTTTCTTCAATTATTTCTGGTAACTTTGCCTTCACCTCATCTTTTTGTCTATCTACATCTTTATTTATGAAATGACTACCAATCTTACTCCCTATTCCCATTCCAGCTGAGGACCCAATAATTGTAGGTATTATAAGTGCTGATAAACCACCAGTTGCTGGTGCTAATAACATTGCCATTGAGCCTAATACTGTTGCTCCACCTATAGTTGCTATCTTGTTGATTCCCGACACCTCCGATTTGACATCAATCTTTATTACATTTTCAACTTCATCTGGAATCTGTAAACTTGGCATGATACCATTCATCAACGGTTTTTTTGAAAAATATTTTTGAAAACCAACAATTGCCTTTTGAACAATCAACGTACACCCCTGTTCAATTTGAGGTTGACTTTGCTCAAACCATTGTTTTGTATTTGCTTTTAATTTGTAAGGTAACACTTTCTCTGCGAAATCAGTCAAATCACTTTTTTGGAGATCTATTTGAATTAAAAATTCATCGACCATTGCTTTCTGTCTTTTTAAAAATGTTGTTTCAACTTTTGTAAAAAGTGATTGTGCTTGCTCATCAACAAAGTGCAATAATTTACCAAATGCTTCTTTTTTTAATTGTGTTAATTTATGCAAATTTCCTTTTGCTATATTTAATTCATTGAGTGACAAATCCAATTGTTGGTTTTCAAAATTAATTTGCTCAATTAACATTGAACATAACCCATCAAATTGTTGGCGCATACCTTTTAATTTTGATATGTTTTTATCACCGCCTAATACAAAAGTTTTCAATGAGTCTTCAAAAACAGTAAACTTTGAATCTGCTAATAATTCATCATCATTATTCAATTTACTTCGGAATGCTTTTCGAGCAGAAATCGGATAAACGGTTACTGCATCTATCTTAAGTAATTCTTTCAATTTTGATTCTAGGCTTTCAGTTACTTCGTCTAGTTCTACAGCATCAATTTCATCTATTCTATTCACAATGAAAAATAATGTGGGAATACTGTTTGATAAAATATGATCACGAAGAAATTTCTCCTCCGATCCTCTAAATGGGGTACTGGCATTAAAAATAAATACTGTTGCATCTGAAATTGGCATGTAGCCATATGTAATATCCATACGTTGTGTATCAATATCATTCACTCCCGGCGTATCAACTAATACAGTTCCATCCCTCAAAACTTCAACTGGATATCCTAATTCAACATATTTGATTGTTGAAGGGTCAAACTCTACAAGACCTGTATATTCTTTAAATGCTTTTTTTTCAAATGATATTGATTTTTGTGTTCCATCATTGAAATGTACTTTAATAAACGGTTCATCTGAATAGTGAATCAAATTTAGTGTGGCGGTAGTTGGGGCAACTGCCGTTGGAATTATGTCAGCTCCCAGCATGGCATTTAATATAGTCGACTTTCCTCGACTAAATTCCCCAACAACAGTAATAATAAATTGATCTTTTTCAATTCTATCTATAAAACTGGATATTGTTGAATTGACTTTTGTAAAGTTACACTTCTCAGATAGAGAAAGGAGTCTTTTTGCTTTTTTCCCAAGTAAACATCGTTCTTTAATGTAATTCAATTTTTCTCCAGATAATTTATTGTATTGATTATTGCAGTTGTAGATTTTACCGAAACAGAAAGCAAATGAAATCTAATCAAAGCATTCATAATTGTTGACTTTCCAGAACTAAATTCACCAATAACAGTAATTATTTTTCCCATTTTAATTTAACCTTTCTAAAGATAATCTGAGCGACTTTTCAATTTCTTCAAAGTCCGTCTCAAAAGTATTAAATTTAACAATTCTATTTTCAATTTTATTCTTCTCGGAACTCTGTTCTTTTTTGATACTTTCAATTGTTTCATAAACTGAATTTAGTAATCCGCTAATTTGCGCATTTACATCATCTGTAAAACTGTGCAATGTTTTACCTACCGAATTTGAAATTTTTGGGAATTGGTCATAAAATTCTTTTTTCAAATTGGTTATTACCAATTTCTCCACCTCAATTAATCTTTTTTGTTTTTGCCTATTCACAAGAAATTCACTAAATAAATTACCACCAGCGAATGCAGCGACAAGCATAAATGGCCCTGCTAAAAAACCGCCAATAATAGCACCTAAAAATAAATTACCACCCAAAAGTACCGCATTATCAAATTTCCCTGAAATATCGTTTTTTGTCAATTTAGTATCAACTTTTGAAATACTTAGTTGGTATTCCATCATATCTAAAGCAATATCTTGATATCTACTATTTGTTTCATTTCTGATATAAGATATTTCTTCGTTAACAGGTTCTTCAATTTTTGAATAAATATCCATCATGTTCTCTTTTAAAATCCCAGGGAGCTGTCTTTTTAAATCCTCCAATTCAAATACCCAGCTTAATATTAAATCTGATATGCGCTGAAGATACTGGTTAATAATTTTAGGCATTTCAACTTCAATTCTGTTAATTAGTAAAGTATGCCTGTCATTAATAAATTGAATAATTTCGCTATGTCTTTTCTTAATTCTCTCTAATTTTGGAAGGTTTTCATTAATTCGCTTTTGAAACTCTTCAGGAGAAAATGTTAAGCCATTCAAGCTTAATTCAATGTTATTTTTTATTGAATCAATGATACTAATGCTATTCAGTATCCCAGGTGATAACATTTCTTGAGTTTTACTATCAGACCATAAGAATTTTTCCAATTCTGTAATAAATTCTTGAAAATTAGATGTTTCCCAGTCGCCATTTGCAGCCAATTTTGCATTGATTGGATACAAGTTGATTTTCTCATCTGTATTTGTTTCCTTTGGGATATCTGATTTAAAAATATCCCATACTTCGGCACGATCCTCATCATCTAATAAGTCAATTTTGGGAACAACAAATAGTATTTTAGATATATAATGTTTTGCCTTTCTCAAATATTCTCTTTCTGACCCAGATAGTGGCTGTAGTGGGTTTAATAGCCAAATAATAGCATTGCCGTTCATTAAATAATTTAATGTAACGTTGTCATGATAGGAATGAACAGAGTTGAATCCAGGTGTATCAACAATGGTTATTGAATTCTTACAGTATTCAGTTGGGTAAAATATATTAACAACTTTTGTTTTTTTCGATATTTCATCCGCTTCATCAGTTAATGAGGTTGTGTGGGATTTTAGATCGGAAATATCGATATTTTTTGTGCCACCTTTTTTTGTTTCTTTTCCAGTCTTTTCATCAATTGGACCCCAGAACTGTAATGTTACCTTTTTATTCTCAGAATACGATATTGTATTGATTGTTGCTGTTGTAGGTTTCACTGATACAGGAAGTATTTTATCCTTAATCAAAGCATTTAGGAAGGTAGATTTGCCACAACTAAATTCACCTAAAACCAAAATATTAAACTTTCCATCAGATATCTGGTTTCTATGTTCAAGAACTATTTCACATAGTGTTTTATTAGTGTCTTGTTTTTTATCCAAATTCATTTTAGACACAATATTTGTCATCTTATCATATTTATTTATGACCGTTGTCAATTTCTCCATGTCTTGAATAACATTTTGTTTTATGTTCTCGAAATGCAAGAGAGTTTTTTCCATTAAATTCCCCAGTTATAAATATTTATGATAAATTGGAATAAAGTATTGTAGTGATATATTTGAGCGAAAAATGAGTTTTGTGTGTATAAATTCAGATATTCCCAAAGTATGTACGGTGTTAGCCTTGAATGGATTCACTATCTATACAAACAATGTTGCAAATTTGAATAGTTGAATAATTCCCAGATACATTAATCATTGTCGCATATGTGATACCGGTAAATAGGAATATTGCGATTCTCCTCATAATCTCATCCATTAGTTGTTGCAGTGTAGCTAGTAATTATAAGTATAAAGATTGTATGGAACATTCAGGTCTTTAAAGGTCAAGTCTTTTTTTGTGTGTAAAAACTCAGGGTCATGCTGCCTCGATATAGGAGATCATATCTTCTTCAGATGTAGTATCTCCCGTAATTGTTTTCTTTAAATTTCTCAAAATTGTTAGATCTAGATTATTCATTGTTACTCTTTGCCACCGTTTAGCTGATCTAATCAGGGTCCCATAAACCAACTTCATTGCACCTTTTTCATTCTGGTGCTGGGGAATAATCTTTGTTCTACGCTTCTCCTCAACAAATGCTCTCTCAATCAAATTAGTTGTTCTGATATGACGTCGATGACCCTGAGGAAAGTCCAGATGTGTTAAACAGGATGCAATATCCTCTTGAAAACATTTTACCATCGTAGGATACATGTCTGAATACTTTTCAATTATTTGACATGCAATTAATTCAGCCGTTTCCCTATCAGGTGCATAGTAAACTGACCTTACAAAAATCTTAACCTCATCTCTAGCATGATGTGGTAACTTGTTGAGAATATTTCGCATTTTATGTGCAATGCACCGTTGACGCCGTGCTCGGGGAAATACTTGTGTAATGGCCTTCTTTAGTCCTTTGTGACCATCGCTAATTACCATTAGAGGTTGACGGAGTCCTCTATCAAGCATGCCTTCAAAAAAGTCTGCCCAGCTTTCTGTGCTCTCTGACTGGGCTACCTCAATATGAAGCAATACTTTACTTTGATCAGAACAGATTGCCCAGGCACAAAGAATGGTTTGGTTATTAGTATAATTTCGAACAGACTCATAAACTCCATCTACAAATAGATAGACAATATCATATTTTGAAAGATCTCTCTCTGAAAATGATCGATATTCTTCATATAATGAATCTGTTATACCGCTGACTACACTGCGGGATAAATATGTCTTTCCTGTGTCATCTACAAATGTATCTTCAATATCACGAGTGGATAGACCGCGTACATACATTTCAACCGTTAATTTCTCAAGTTTTGTCTCAAGGGATTTGATATGATTCATGATAGAACTTTCATAATCATCTTCATTGTCACGGACTCTGGGAACTTTAATATCCAGCTGACCCTCACAGCTTTTTATTTTCCGGTCGTAATAACCATTACGATACCCTTTTGATGTGTTTTCTGAGTTATGTGGTTTGTGCCATTTCCGTTCAAGAAAATCTGTCACTTCTTCCTCTAAAGAGTTTTGCAATACTAGTGATGAGGACTTTCTTATAAAATCTGAGAAAATATCCTCAGATTTTGAATGGATTATTTCTTCTATCTCTTTTTTCAAATATTCAGATGGTTTTAATTTACTTGCCATGGGTGTTGCTCCTTGTTTTTTCGTTTATTAATCTCATAATTAATTTAAAAACAGTTGGCAGCACCCTGATAATCTTTACACAATTTATTAGACATTACCGTATATAGACTGTTACAATGAAATCTAATTATATTATGACGTATAAAGTGTTAA
>Ga0209142_1002178_pt1 | contig 9773 bp, 8 predicted proteins | sample SaaInlV_120m_DNA_FD_184678 | JGI IMG/M metagenome (GOLD analysis project Ga0209142, IMG submission 184678) | Marine microbial communities from expanding oxygen minimum zones in the Saanich Inlet - Saanich Inlet SI074_LV_200m_DNA (SPAdes) (version 2) | ecosystem: Environmental > Aquatic > Marine >... | reverse complement strand
CAACTTAACAAAAGAATTTGGAGATAAATCAGTTTCGAGAGACAGGTTTATATTATCGTTTTCAATTCTTGGGATAATTTTTTCTATTTGATTGACGAACCTATTAACAGATTCCTTGGTTTTTAAGCTAGACTGATCCACACAAGGAATAACAATATCTGTAATATTTAAAACTTTAGCCGCATCTAGCAACATCCCTAAAACCTTAAAGCTTTCTTTTGCAATACTGTTGTCACTGGAATGCAATGGCGCTTCCATAAAATAATCAGCACATATAGTTTGTACTAATACACCGGTAGTTTTACTAATATTAATTATTTCATTAATGCCACCTATCTTCAATAATGGATTTTCTTCTGCATCATTAAAATCTAAGATAAACTCAATCAAATCTAAGCCGCATTCTTTAGCAATCTTAAATTCATCTTGCCACATTCCAATAGGAAAAGCTTGGTACCTACCTTGATATTTAGGCACTAAGCGCCCTTGCATTACACCAAATTTATTATTCATACTATTATTTACGCCAATCAAGATGTTGGCGAAGGTTGGTTGCAATAGGCCCCTCCTCGTCAATCACTTTTTTAATGCCGTCGCCCATTGCAGATTCAATTTTACGAACTGCTCCTACTAATTGCTTAATGCCTGCAGGCTCAATAGATGCAGACTGGTCAGAGCCATACATTGCTCTACTTAAAGTTACATGCCTCTCTAGAGAAGTAATTCCAAAAGCTACAGCGGCATAAGAAATAGCTAATCCAGCTTCATGGCCGCTATAACCAACATCGCATCTATATTTCTCTCTAAGGGTATTAATCATCCTAAGATTGGCATTTTCATCCTTCATCGGATAAGTAGAAATTGTGTGCATCAACTCGAATGAACAATTTTCTTTATTAAAAATATCGACTGCCTTTTGAATATCGTCATATGTAGTCATACCAGTAGATATAAAAGTATGCTTCCCTTCTTTGGCAATCATTTTAAGTAAATCTTCGTAAACAATCATCGCAGAAGCGACTTTATTATATTTACAATCGAACTGCTGCAAAAACTCTTGACTATTTAAATCCCATGCAGAAGCAAACCACTCAATACCTTTCTCCTTGCAGTATTGGTCAATCTCTTGATATTCATTAATACCAAACTCCAAACCAGCTTTTTGCTCGCGTTGTGTTGTGCCCCAAGGACTTTCCCTTGACGAGTCCAAGAACTCTTGAGTGTATACCTGATCAAGATCGCGCTTTTGAAATTTAACCGCATCACATCCGGATTCAGCTGCAACATCGATTAAATCTTTACAAATTTTTACATCACCATTGTGATTAATCCCTATTTCTGCAACAATAAAAATCGACATACACTTCCTCCATTGACATACACTTCCTCCATTAAAATAATATCTTTACAAGATCAAGCTCTAAAATATCCTCTAGTATCTCTCTAGCGACGCCTTCCCCACCTTTTGTTTGTAGCACAATGCTAGAGATCTCCTTAATTTTGATATGACTATCCAATGGGCACACAGTATAGCCACATAATTTCATAGCATGATAATCATTAAGATCATTCCCTACATACAACACTCTTTTTAGGTCAAATCCCTCTTGATCTGCAAGCTCTTTAACTGTGTCAGATTTATTGTCAACACCATAAAGTGCTGTTATTTTTAGCTTTTTTGCTCTAGCATTAACAACTTTGTTTTTTTCAGTTGATAGAATATAAGTTGGCACTTTTAATTTTCGAAGTGCGTCAAATGCTAAACCATCTGACCTATTACAAACCACACCTTCGTTTCCACTTTGATCTACTATGACAAGATTATTTGTCAAAACCCCATCAAAATCAAAAATAACAACATCAATGTCATCTAATAAAATACTCACATCTCTCATTTTTTTACTAATGAGATTATTATAGAGTGAATTTTTCAAAAAAAACACGAGTTTAGTCACTGACTAAAATACTACCCGCCCCTGTAACTGTTCTTTTCAATTTTTACACATGCAAAAAATAAAATAGGATTACAGTTGGATATACATGTCTTGGGTTCAATTGAGAGTGTCCAATTGTTAGCAACTTAATGGATATGGATATATAATAACAAACAACCACGTTTTACATTTATCAATGTATCACCAAGATTAAGGGGGTGTAATAACATGACTGTATTAAAAAGCTAGGATGCCACAGTCACAGACAATGAATAAATTTATAGCTCCATATAGTATCACTGGATAGAGTAAAAAAGTATGTTTATGTGTTTTAACTTACAGAGTTTAAGGGTCGACGCTACATACTATGTTATTCAGTTTTATGAAACCCCTTGTGTCTGCCATGCCTTGGCATACCATCCATTTTGGCTTAATAACTCTGAGTGCGTTCCAGACTCATCAACTGTGCCTTTATTTAATACAACAATATTATCAGCATCTGAAATACTTGCCAACCTATGCGCTACAATAACAATTGTGGTATTTTTTTCTCTACGAATTTTATTAAGTACCCGCTTAAATGCTTCCTCTGATTCAGCATCTAAATTACTGGTTGGCTCATCAAGAATAAGAATTGATGTTTTTTTTTATTAATACCCTAGCAAGGTCTAATCTTTGCCGTTGACCGCCTGAAAGTTTAACGGCATCTTCACCTATGATAGTGTCAAATCTATCAGGTAGTTTATTAATAAAATATTCCGCACCAGCTAATCGTGCAGCTTCTCGTATTTCTTCTTCGGTTGCATCTCTCTTTCCATAGAGTATATGGTCTTTAACTTTACCATTAAAAATCTGTGGAGATTGAGGAGCATAAGATATAACATTCCTTAAAGTTTCTAATGTGTACTCTTGGATATCTGCCCCATCAATCTTAATTACACCCTTTGAAGGATGTCTTAAACGAGGCAATAAATCAATTAATGTTGATTTTCCACTACCTGAAGGACCAACTAACGCTGTCATCTCCCCCAATTTAAATTTAATTTTGATATTTTTTAGTGCATCAGTCTCACTAGCTGGATAACGATAATATACATCACCCATACTTATAGATTCTTTCAATTGGTACAATGGAACTATTCCAGAATCAACTTCAACTGAATTTTGCATGATTTTTAATTTATTCTCTATAATTTCTATAGAGCCTAAAGAGGTTTGTACTTTTTGCCACTGAGATAAAATCCCTTTTACAACTGGCAATAATCGCACTACAATCACTAAAAACAGTCCAATAACCTCTATTTGTAAATTCAGCACAGCATAAGAAATATAAAAGAATATTAGACTTATCCCAATTATAATTGGTTCCATTACTACTTCAGTTCTTGATTTCAAAATAGAAGTAAACACAGAATGCTTACGTTGTACTTGTGTTAATTTATGAAACTCTTTTTTTTCTGCTGCTTCAGTACCAGCCAAACGAACCAAACGAGGAGATTGTAATCGACCTACTAAAAATTCTGACATAAGTACGTTGGAGCCAACCAGCTTTCTACCTATATGTCTACTTTTTTTAATCCATATATTAGGGATTCTACTTACAAGTAACAAAATAATAACAGATAAAAGTGTAATCTCCCATGAGAGCAGTGCAAGTATAAAAAGATATGCAAACAACATTATAATATATACAATCAAGCCCATTGGAGCCATAATTCCACCTACAGCTTCAGTAACCTCAGTTGTAATTATATTCACCAAATTTCCAACAGGTAAACTATCATGATACGAAGTATCTGCATTTATATATTTATCAAACATATTATTTCGCTGTATTTGAGTAATACGTTGTCTAATGGCAGCATTGTAAACTAACCTTAAATACGTGAATATTTGTCTAATTAGAAAAAAAATAAATGATAGTGCTAATAATGCAACTAATGTTGGTTCCACGCCAATATAATTAAAACCATCATTAGCATATTGCCATAAAGGGGAGTCTCCAACCAAGGCATTCACATCTCCCTTAAAGCTAATATATTGAATTATTGGCAAAAATATTCCTATACCAAAAATTTCAGTTACTGTAGATACTAAAGATAATAGTATTAATATAACGATAACTTTATATGACAAGCCAAAATTATTTGCCCGATATATCCAGCTTGATTTTAAATTATTTTTCAAAATTTTACTTGTACTATTACAACAATATGCATTAAATTATGTCAAATACTCGCTAAATATTATTTTAGTTGCCCGCTTGCCTGCATTAGCATCATATGCAGAAAAATAATCTCTGATCATCTCTTTACGTGCAGTTTCTTTATTCTTCCATAACTCTTCAATTTTTTCAATTGGTTGCGAAAGAAATATCTTCAATTTACCATAGAAATCTTCTTCTTGATCATCAAAGACAAATAACCCTTGCGACAAACTTGCAAATGCATCGTCCGTTAATGGGCTGTTATTTTTTTGATTAATAAATATAACTGGCTTACCAGACATTACAGGCCACGCTAATGTACTTGTAGCACAAGTAGTTACTAAAATCCTATATTCAGAAACTAAATAGCGCATATCTATTTTTTCTGAAAAAAGTTCTATATTATCGAAAATCTCTATATCATCCAACACTGGATCTGTATCAGCATACCTACGATTATCTTCTGGATATGTCTTATAACACACTTTATGCGGCAATTTACTTAAAACTTTCTTGATGATTTTATGCTCATATATAGCGTTTCTATAATCTGTATTTGACGATATAGAAAGTCCCATATGATATAAATTAGTCGTTATATATACGATTGGCGATGTAGCTTTATTTGTAGTATGTGTATGTTTCATTCTAATAAGACGCATAGGCATCCCAACAACATAATGCTTAGCATTATCAAAATAATTGCTCTTCTCAGCATCTACAATCTTATGGTTGTAAGAAAATACAACATCTGCCACACTGTTATCAAATGCAACATGTATCATACTATGTGCTTTACTTATTTCCACTGTTACACCATGTTGACTTGTTATAAGTGGTATGCCCTTTTTCCTGCAAACATAAGATAGGGCACGACCTGTAATATTAGCAGGACAATTCACTAAAACAGCCTGTTTTGTCCTATGACTCTTAATTACAACCTTGTCCCAATTAACCACAAGAGATTCAAATTCATGAATTTTTTCTTCCAAAAAAGATTTAAACAAAGACACAACAACATTTACAGCAGATGGAACCACCCATTGTTCTATTCTTTTACGCATGACTGGTAAAATTACCTCTTGAATTGCTATATTATTTACACTTAATGCTTTATTTTTAACATTCGATAAAGGGCCTAATTGAATTTTTTGAATTTTTACTCCGTTCATGGCTAAAGAAGATGCTATCTCTATATTTAATTCATTCTCATTTGGCATAAGAAGTTCTTTGGTAAATAGAAAATCAGGGAGTTTCTTCATTAATTTTATTGCCAGTCGATACATTATGGTTTCATAGCCAGCCACGCTAAACCGTTTCCAGTAAGATACTCCTTGGGTGGTAAGCACTTTCCAATCATCATTCTTTAGTGTATAACTCACCACTGAAAACAATTCATTAGATGAAAGCAATTGATTCCACGGAAAATTCATTATATTACCAGCTGGACCAGTCTTTCCATCTACATGAATAAATAACCTAGGCTCTGTAAAATCATCTTCATTCAAGCAAGCAGATTTATATAAAATCTTCTGAAAATCAAATGCAGACCGAGAAATATTAAGTGCGAACTCTCTTTCAATACCAGGTACATTTAATGTTAAATCAAATATGTCCTTGGTCATCTTTTGTATTGTGCTCTGAAATTCCACCAACTTATCAATATCCCATCGGGACTCAAGATCATGGATATTTATCTTATTACCCCACAACATTGCTGGAGAGCTAGACCTTATAATTGCTGACTTTGACAATCCATTTTCATATGCCCATTCAAGAGCTTGAATGCTATCACAAAACACATTTCTGTACTTTGAAAAATCTATATCTTTAGCTATATTTTCCATAATATGGGATTTGTAAATTTTATATACTTATCTCTAATTTGAGTTTTGTAGTATCTATCTGCCTTATTTTTACTCTTGATAATTGTAAGTTATAAAGCCCTCTCGATTACACAGACTGTCTTTCTTTGCTAGATCCAAATCATATATAACCATCTCTTTAACCAAATCATTGAAAGAAATTTTTGGTATCCACCCTAGTTTGTCTTTAGCCTTTGTTGAATCGCCCAATAAAGTATCAACCTCAGTAGGACGAAAATAGCGAGAATCAATACGGATAATAACCTTTCCTGTTGCTGCATCTGTCCCAACTTCATTCATCCCAGATCCATTCCACTTTAGTTTTATACCTAATTCTTTAGCTGCTATATTAATAAAATCTCTTACTTTATATTGTATTCCGGTAGAAATGGTAAAATCTTCTGGTTTTTCTTGTTGAAGCATTAACCACTGCATCTCTACATAATCTTTAGCGTGCCCCCAATCACGTTTAGTATCGATATTTCCAAGAAAAAGAATATCCTGTAATCCAAGCTTAATGCGTGCTAATGCACGGGTAATCTTGCGTGTTACAAAGGTTTCACCACGAATTGGCGATTCGTGGTTGAACAAAATACCATTGCAAGCATAGATACCATATGCCTCGCGATAGTTAATGGTAATCCAATACGCATATAACTTAGCCACCGCATAAGGACTTCTAGGATAAAAAGGTGTTTGTTCATTTTGAGGAATCTCTTGAACTTCACCATAAAGCTCAGAAGTAGACGCCTGATAATACTTAGTTTTCTTTTCTAATCCTAAAATTCTAATTGCTTCTAAAATTCTCAATGCACCTAAAGCATCGGAATTAGCGGTATATTCTGGCTCTTCAAAAGAAACTGCAACATGTGATTGGGCGGCTAAATTATAAATTTCATCTGGCTGAACTTCTTGAATAATTCTTATTAGGCTAGAAGAATCTGTTAAGTCGCCATGATGAAGAATAAATTTAGGATCTTTATCATGCGGATCTTGATAAAGGTGATCAATCCTATCAGTATTAAAGAGAGAAGATCGGCGCTTAATACCATGCACCTTATATCCCTTTTTTAAAAGAAATTCTGCAAGATAGGATCCATCTTGCCCTGTAATACCGGTAATTAATGCTTTTTTTATCATTTTCTTATTGTTTTATTGTTTTATTGTTTTATTGTTTTATTGTTTTCTAAAAACCATTTATAAGTTGCTTGCAAACCATCCTCTAAAGAAATACTGTGCTTCCAGCCTAAGTTTTCAATTCTAACAATATCTAGTAATTTTCTTTTAGTACCGTCTGGCATCTCTGTATTAAAAACAATTTCACCATCAAATCTAACCACTTCTCTAATTATTTTTGCAACATTTTTAATACTTATATCAATACCAGTACCAATATTAATATGAGAAAGCATTGGAGTAACTTCTTTTTTTAATTCATTTTTGTCAAGACTCATTATAAAGACTGATGCATCAGCCATATCATCAACATGTAAAAATTCTCGCATCGGTTTACCACTGCCCCAAACTTCAACACTAGAATTATTATTAACTTTAGCTTTATGAAATTTCTGAATCAATGCTGGAATCACATGACTGTTTTTAGAGTGAAAATTATCATTAGATCCATAAAGATTGGTTGGCATTATACTTCTATAATCTGTGTCATATTGTCGATTATATGACTCACAAAGCTTAATACCTGCAATTTTTGCAACAGCATAAGATTCATTAGTTTCTTCTAAAATACCGCCTAACAAATATTCTTCTTTAATTGGTTGTAAAGAATCTTTTGGATAAATACAGGAACTGCCTAAAAATAACAGTTGATTTACTCCAGCCAAATATGAACCATGAATAAGATTCGTCTCAATCATTAAATTCTGGTAAATAAACTCTGCAGGATAACTATTATTAGCATATATCCCACCTACTTTGGCTGCAGAAATGACAACATAATCTGGTCTTTCTTCTTGCAAAAAACCATGGGTATCTTGTTGATTAGTAAGATCTAATTCTGAACTCGAACGAGTAATAATATTAACAAAGCCTTTTTTACTCAGGTTTCTAACAATTGCAGATCCAACCATGCCATTGTGACCTGCTATGTAAATTTTATCAGATTGATTCATGCTACTCTTAATATCGATTATCTTCAGATTTTAAAGCTTAAATTTCATTTTTAAGTCGATTGCACTCTCGGGCTTTTATTTTTATGAATCCTTTGCATAAATCAACCCAGATTATACTATTTACGTGCAATATGATCTAAAAACTTTGAATTATCATCAATAACTCCGCTATATGTCGATGGCACATAATCACAAGATGCAATACCTGATATAACTTCCTTGAATTTGTCATAATCGTTATTAATGAAATACGTGACAAATTGCTTATCGACAGACTCCCCACATGTTGCACTTAGTAGATCATCACTATAATTTGTATATTCAATTGTATCAATGCCAAATGCATGAGCATCTGCTAACGTATTACTAAATGAACTAACAATAAAAGCTCTCGAATGCATAGCTAATAATGTAGGGTGGAGATAGGTAATATATACATTGTTTTTATTGTGGATTAACTTTTTTAAAAGATTTACATTTGTATATGAATGAGGTTTTATCAAGATTGGTATTGCATCAGAATACATCACTAAAACATTAATTGTTTCAATAAATAATCTTAGTTGATCATTAATAGGGTCCTTGAGTCTTGGTGAAAACCCATCCAGTGAGCTCATCATAATTGTAAAGAAACCGTTTTCAAGTTTAATGTTAGTATGAGATTCTTTTAGATATGAGCCCGATCTTTCTTTAATATAATCTATCCACGTTTTTCTTGTTCTTGATGAAGTTAAATCAAATTTAAACTTAACACCATTACAGAAATCATACCTACCACCAAACGATACGCAATTATCTCCAACTTTACTAAAATATCTTGGATTATAATTATTGTCGCGGTATGTTTTTACGTATTTAGACTGTTTAAAATTATATGCACTTACAGAAAATACACATACATTTTTTCTGAAAAAAATACCAAAAAATTTTAATGGGTACTGATCTAGTGCGCCAAAATGAAATAAATTTGCTCCAAAAATTGCTTTAATAATTATTAAAGACAATCCTTTTATCAAATAAATTCTACGATAAATTTTATTTTTAATTCCTTTGGTTATAAACACCTCTTTACCAACATATTCTATTGCATCTTTTATAACAATATTTTCATTAATTGCATTGTGGGCCTCTTCATCAAAAACAATAATCTCAGAAGAAAAATTATAATCATCTTTCAACTCTATCAAAACAGGTAATATGGTATCAATAGTTACCAATTTATTTTTCACAAAAACAACATTATGCTTAATAGACATACTATCCTTCTAATTTATATAAAACTCACTGCCATAATTTTCTATCATCGGTACTGTAAAAAATTGTAAATTCGTAATTTAGTTAATGTTTTTTTGGTAACAACGATGAACAATAGTTATTTTAAATATTTTAATACTGTTTGTGTTGTTAATTTGGTGAATTCGCATCATAAGTACACAGCTTCCAATTGACTATTATCGATGCTAGTCATGCTATAGAACACCTTAAAAGGTGTTCTATAGTGTAGTGGTCTGACAATCTGTAGTGGTCCGTTAATCTTGGACACATTTCAAGCCACTTTTTCCAATTCAGCCATCTTTTGAGCGGGTGTCATATACCCGATCGCTGAATGAATCCTTTTGTAGTTATAAAAGTAAATATA
>Ga0209142_1002177_pt1 | contig 9775 bp, 8 predicted proteins | sample SaaInlV_120m_DNA_FD_184678 | JGI IMG/M metagenome (GOLD analysis project Ga0209142, IMG submission 184678) | Marine microbial communities from expanding oxygen minimum zones in the Saanich Inlet - Saanich Inlet SI074_LV_200m_DNA (SPAdes) (version 2) | ecosystem: Environmental > Aquatic > Marine >... | reverse complement strand
TGTGTATCAGGAAAGTATAAAATTGAACCAGAATAAGAAGAAGGCTTCTTAGGATGTTCTATATAAGAAATTTTAAAAAGTTGTCAGAGGTTTTGGGGTGATAAATTTCAACTAGTTAAGGTCCAAAAATATTATCTATAAAGTCATAAAGGTATTATTTTTTTAGAAAAGGAGTTGTATGGATTTAGATAGTCATGTATTAACAGTGGGTATTGTGTTTTCTGGTAGCCACTATGAGGCTTTATCCATAGTGGCAATAGAGAGTTTTCTAAAAAATAATCAAAACTTTAAAAAGTGTTGTTATGTATCAGATGTAAAGTCTGTTAGTTTTGAGAAGACTGTTAAATTAATAATCCCAGGCATTGATATTATTTGGGTGGAGCCAAAAATAGATTTTTCTTTATACTCATTTCCAAAATGGAAAGGTAATTATATTACATATTGGAAGTTTGAACTTTTGGATTTTGTTAGTGATAATGATGTACTTGTATATATAGATTGTGACACTTATACAAGAAAAAGTTTTCCTATTAAAGAGACGTTACGGTTACTTAAAGATGAAAAAAATCCTTTTGCTGCGACTGCTACAATTAGACCTGTCTATGAGAGGTGGACAACTCTACGACTCAAGTCTCCATTCCATTATATCAATGCTGGATTTTTTATATATATAGCATCTATTGATGACTCTCGCTCTGCGGATATTTACCTAGAGATTTCTAGAATGGGGGTGCTAGACCCTTGTAATCTTTACTGGGCAGATCAAGATATTCTTAATTATAGATTTAGAAATAACACTTCTTTATTGCCGGAAAATTATAATGTTACCATGGGGATGTTACAGACTTGGTCGCATGGCAGAACTAGATTGAATGATTTGTATTCATTATCATTTCTTCAAGACCCTATAATGATACATTTTACTGGAAATGCACTTTTATCTTATCCTCCCAATAGATTTTCGGTTGAATACAGGAGACATCTTAACAATATTCGTAAATTTATAAAAGAGGAAGATCTGATTGAAGTTTCATCCCTTGAGCTGCTTTCAAAAGAATTGTTAAAGCCATATTTTTCTATCAGAAATATTTTAACAGTAATATTTGGCAGGTTTTATATTTATCAGGTAAGGTTGTTCTCTATAAAGGATATTGTAAGGCTTATTTTCTTAAGAAAGTAGTGCGTATTATGATATGTAGTAACTTATGCATTCCTGTAAATAGTTGCGCTACTTAATCTTTCTTATTATTCAAGGTATAACACCCAAAAACCTCTGACAACTTTTTAAAATTTCGTATATCTAATATCTTTAAACCATTGTATTTCTGGCGGTTGTTAGAAATGGGATGATCACAAAGGTATTATTTGAAAAATGAAAATAATTGTTTTTTCTATTGATTCTAAGTATAAAAAAAATCTTATTGAAGAGGTTTTTAAAAAAAATAGCAAGCATGGAATATATCTTTGCCTTGATCAGGGAAAACAAAAATTCTGTGATACTTTAAAGATAAATAAGCTTATCAGGGCTGAACTACTTCAGTTGTCTGATGCTGAACGTGAAAATATATTAAATGGATATATAGATTTAATTGGAAATATTTCGACCAAGAATCATAATTCTAGAGAGTGGTGGGCTAGTGATATTTCTTCAAAGAATCGTGTCACTTCCCCAATGCAGGAATTATTGAATAACATTGTTGTTTCTGTAAAAACAATTGAAATGTGTGTGAATGAGTCGAAGGATCTGTATATTTTTGGAGTACACTCACCAATTATTATTTTTCTTAAAGAATATGCAAGGTCAGAGAAAATAGACATACAAATTATCTCTAGACGTCTTAGGTGGCTTAATTATAAAAAAATAATTAAGAAGTATTTTTTTCTTTTTAGAGTAATAATTTCTTCATTAAAAAACATATTACTCACACACTTTGTTTTTGGTCGAGTTAATAAGATTGATAAGAGTAGACCAGTTATTTTGATTAAAAGTTTTGTTTTCCCGAGCGCATTTATAAATAAAGGAAAATATGAAGATCCATTTTTTGGTGGGCTTGAGATTTTTTTAAAAAAACACTTGTCAGAAAATACACAAATAATAACGGTATCTCAAGGGTTTTCAGAGAGATATCGTTTATACAAGAAAATGAAGAGTGTGCATAGTCAAATTATTTTTCCTATAGAAAAATTCCTTCGAATGAAGGATGTATTTCTAGGGGGTGCGTCTATTTTTAGGTTTTGGTTGTTTGGCTCAATCAAGATACCAAAAAAAATATTTTTTTTAAAAAACAATTTGAGTTCAACATTGCAAGAGATAGTTGACTCTACCGGTGACTCGATTCCATTTGGGGATTATTTATATTATTATTTGGCGCGTCGTATTGCCAAATCATACAAATTACAGACTTGTTATATGACTTACGAGGGTAATCATTGGGAAAGGATGTTCATAATAGGCCTGAGAGAGATTAGGCCAAATATAGAAATTATCGGGTATCAGCACGCAGCAATACCTCAATCTGCTGCGGGTATTTTTATTAGCTGCAAGGAAGTTAGTCTAATTCCTCATCCAGATAGGATAATTACTACTGGAGAAAAAGTAACAGAAATTCTACATAAAAACAGCTGCTTTCCAAAAAATAGAATTCAGTCGGGTTGTGCATTACGATATCAATATTTATACAGTTTAGTGCAATCCCCAATAAGAAAAATATCTCGAAATACATATACAATTCTATTGGTGCTTGGAGATCTTGAATCTTTATCGCTTCTTCTTTATGCCATAAAGGAAGCTAAATTACTAAGTGATGTTAATTTTATTATTAGAACTCACCCTATTCTACCATTAGAGCATTTTTTTAGTATTTGTGGTATGGATTATAGTGATTTGCCTAATAATATGAGTATCTCTAATATTGATTATGTGCAGGGTGATATTGAAAGATGCGATACAGTTCTTTACTGGAGCTCTTCGGTAGCACTTGAGGCATTAATGATGGGTAAGTCATTGATTTATTTTGATAGAGGGGATGTATTAAGTTTTGACCCAATGTCGTTTATTGATTTTAATGATTTAAAGTGGACTGTTCAATTTGATGAATCTATTTTGAGCATTGTAGATGAAGTTACAAATATGAAACATAGTGAGTTTGTTGTGAAAGTGAACAAAGGTAGAGAACATATTATGGATTATTTTTCACAGAAAAATAAAGAGAACATGAGGGTCTTCATTCCGGGAACATACAATATATAGGTATTTATGTTTAATTTTATCAGCTATAATTTAACATCATTTTTTGAGTTAAGTTAGGGTTATGATTAAACGAGATAAAAAGCAGGCATATAGTCCATTCAAAGTTGTACATCATATGGATATGATTGATCAGTTAAGAAAGGGCGAGCAGCCTATTCCTTCGCAAGTCCAGCTAGTTATATCCGATGTTTGCAACCATGATTGCTCATTCTGTGCATATAGAATGTCAGGATACACTTCCAATCAGAATTTTGGTATTCTTGACGAGCAATCACAACAAATTGAAAATAATCCAAATAGAAAAATACCGTATGAAAAATGTATTGAGATTTTAGAAGATTGTAAGGAAATGGGTGTTAAAGCTATACAGTTTACAGGCGGGGGCGAGCCAACTACACACCCAGATCATCCAAAAATATTTCAAAAAGTTATAGATCTTGGTATGGATCTTGCCCTAATTACTAATGGTGCAATTTTAAAGCCTGATGTTATAGATACATTAGTTCATGCAAAGTGGGTAAGGGTATCAGTTGATGCAGGAACCCCAGAAATGTATTCTCATATACGCAGTATTAAAAAGGAAAGATTTAATGACACCCTCAAAAATATATCACGATTAGTTGATGCTAAGGCAAAAAGCACAGATACAGATCTATTGGTAGGTGTGGGATATGTTGTTGATCAAAACAACTTTGGTGAGATATATAAGTTTGCCAAGATTGCTTCAGAGTTAGGTGTAGATAACATGAGAATAGGCGCTATATTCACACCAAAAGGATTTGAATATCATAGAGGGTATCATGCTGACGTTGTAGAGCAAGTTCATAGAATTAAAGAAGATTTTCAGTCAGATACTTTTACTATATTCGATGCTTTTAACGATAGGATAGACGATTTAGTTCACGAATCTCCTGACTATAGTAATTGTGGCTACATGCATTTTGACACGTACATAGGCGGCGATTTAAAAGTTTACTCTTGTTGTAATAACGCATATAGTACACATGGTGAGATGGGTTCTATTAATAATCAATCATTTAAAGAGTTTTGGAACTCAGATGAAAAGAAGCTTGCTTATAATTCACTCAAAGCATCAGATTGTGAAAGATGTATGTTTAATGCCAAGAATAAATTTATAAATTATTTACTCACAGAAGATCCGGTACACGTTAATTTTGTGTGATATTCCCATAGATCAAATGTTGTGAAAGTTAGATTGTATTAAAGTTTGATCATTACAAAATATATAAAGATGAGGCGTTTATAAGTGTCGGTTAATTTTTTAATAAAGATTTTAAATATAATTTTTAGATTATTTGGTTCTAAGAAAGCAGTCGTTATCGCATCTACTGTTGCTGAAAAGATGATTCCAATAGTTGATATCAATACAGAGTATGGAGAAATTAATTTTTATAGTTTGGGTGGGATTCCTGCTTGGAGGGCACACACGCTACTAACGAAGGAGCCTGAAACTATAGATTGGATTAATAAAATGAATAACAATGATGTCTTTTGGGATATTGGAGCAAATGTCGGTGTCTATTCATTATATGCTGCAAAGAAAGGTCTTCTTGTAAATTCTTTTGAGCCATCTTCAGCAAATTATTTTTTATTGAATAAAAATATAGAGATTAATCATTTATCAAAGAGTATTTCGGCTTTTTGCTTTGCTTTTAATGATAAGGTATTATTGAATTCTTTCAATATGTCAAACACAGAGTTTGGGTCGGCGCACTCTACTTTTTCAGAAAATATAGACCAATATGGCAATAACTTCACACCTATTTTTAAACAAGGAATGATTGGTTTTGATATAGACGGTTTTATTAATCAATTCTCACCTAAATTTCCCAATCATATTAAAATTGATGTTGATGGTATTGAAGATAAAATAATAAATGGCGCTAAAAAAACTCTAAATGATAAAAGGTTGAAATCTTTACTTGTTGAGTTGGACTTGACAAGGCCAGAATACTGCAAAGAAATGATAGAAAGTATAGAGAAGTGTGGCCTTATTGGAGGTGTTTGTAAAGGGTATGAAGGGGAGATGTCAAATGCAATTTTTTACCGAAGTTAAGAGGTGTAATTATATGTTTTATTATAGAAATTTAAAATAATATGTTTTTCTTTCCCATCCTGAAGGCCCCTGATGCAGGTGGCTTTACAACACTTTGTAATTTTTCTCCAAATAATTGGGAAGTTAATTGCGTTAATTCACAGATTGTTTCATTGACATATGCTAGCGATGGTATGTGGCATAGTCATCAATTAGGAACTTTAAAGAATAATGAGTATAAAACTTTTGACTCTATAGAAATTGAACGACTATTGCCTAAAGGGGAGGTGCCTTTATTGTCTCTGAGTCGTATACCTTTACCTGATGTATCTGAAGAGATCCCTATTCCAGAAACTTTAGAAACAACAGCCCCTACTTGGAGGTCTACATTAGGACTTTATACTGAATATACTTCAACAAGTTATCAAGGGGAAATTCCAGTTTTCCCTTCTGGCATCTCTTTTTTGAGCTTCCCGCCTTTTTTTCAAGCTCGAGAAGAGGGAGTAGAAAATTATGCATTACTATGTAATATTGAGAAAGATCCTATACACAGAGAGGTTGAGATAGAGATTTATAATGCTAAAAATAAGGCTTTATTAGGCACAAGAACAGCTGTCAGCAATCAGGTCAATGTTATTTCTCTGGATGATCTTGGTCTTAATGAGAAAATTTTGCCAGTTATGTCATGTAAAAATATGGCGTTTGTTCCATTATATTTCTCAAGAACTAAAGATGGAAATTTTTTAAGTCTTGAGCATACTCACCCCCCAGCTTCTTTAGTCACCCATGGCGATCGATTTGGCGCCCAAAAGCACCTTAAACAGCTTTGGTTTTCACAATTATTAAAATAATAATGAATATTATTAAAAGGATTACAAGGGCAAGGTGGACGTACAAGCAAAGTTTAACCAAAAAACCAAAAGAACTCAATTCTAGAATTAGTGATCTGTTTATTTGGAGGGATTCACAGGAGTGGGTAACTTTTTTTGAACTGACTGACATATCTGCATTATTTATGCAGGAAAAGCAAGATATACATTATGCGGATATTGTTTTATTTAGCAGTGTAGGGGAGAAGATATTAACAAAAAAAGTTAAGTTAAGTCAAAATCAAAGGATGGTTATTAATCTATCTGAGATTCTTTTGCAGGCTGATAATTCAGGAGAATTTGGAACTTTTGCTGTTTTTCATTCGTATATTCCAGAAGTGGTCTCAAATTTAAATTCATTTATTGCTGAACGTGGTTATTTGAGTTACACATACAAGGCGTCCCCTTTAAGGTCATATGTTCACGGAAATCTTGATGCAATTTCTAAATATAATGATGAGTACAGCATGTTGGGAGGTAGTGGCATATTAAAGCGAGAATATGCACTTCAGTATGAATTAAATAACAAATCAAATTATGATATTGTTGTAGTCAATCCATCTGATAAAGTAAAAAAAATTACTTGTAAAGTTGTAGATTCGGACAATATGCTTATTAATCAAGAGATAGTTAAAGTCAAGCCAAGGGGGGTTGGAATATTTCCTGTTAGCTTTGAATATCAGAAATCTGCGCGCATTATTATTACAAGCAGACTAGTAATGGCCAGACCATTAGTTTTTCGGACTAATGATAATTTTTTTGATGTTTTTCATGGATAGTTTGTACAACTACATACAATATATTCAAGTACCATATTTGAAATTGGCACATAAGATTAGCAGTAAATATGGTAAAGTAAATATGGTAACAAAAAATCATCAGTTATAAAGAAATCAAAAGGTTTAATCGCAAATTTTTATCTTAATATTTCGAAGATTAAACAGCTTATGAGTAAGGTTTAATGATAGAATTGAAGGAGGAACATGCAGAATGTAGTGGTATATATAGTGAATGAAAAAGGTTTTGCGCCTATTAATAAAGATAATTTTGTCTCATTTGAGAAATTAGGAGTAGGTACGTTATTGCCAGATTTTATAACTAAACGGCTTAACTTTTTTGGCTATAAAAATATTAAATTTATTGAGGAGTCAATAAATTCCCAGATAATTAATGCTGAAACAACTAATTATGAATTTGCAGTAATTATTAATCTCAAAAATCCTTTTATTGATGCAAAATTACTAGATAAGATGATTTTGCTTCTTCAAAAATCTACAGATTATGATATGTGTACAAGCGAGGGTGCAATTCCTGGAACAGAACCAGATTCTGTAGTTCGTGTCGCTGCTTGTGGAGATAAACAAGTTAGTGAATTAAATAAGTTAACTATAATGCATGATACTCAATCTCGTTATAATTCCCAGTTAAATTTACGTAAATTTAAAAGAATCAAAATATTTAAATATCTAGCTGAATCTATAAAAAACATTGAACAGCTTGAAATTGATGAATTGATGACTTTATTTGCCTCAAAAGAAGTATTTGAAAAAATTATTTCCTATTGTGAAGATATTTCATTAACCTATTTGTCAGAATGTCCATATTGTAATTCAGCTATAGAACCTTTGAGAGCAACTGTTTCACAGCCAATGATTGGTTTTATTCCTGATAGCAAAGCTTATTACTATCAATGTTCAAATTGCAAACTGGTTGTACTTTCGCCTACGATAGCTTCAGAGGATACGGCTAAATTATATGATATTTATACCCAAGAAGGGCAAGAACAGTCTTATTATCTTCAACAAAAACGTCGTTATAGATGTTATGAATTAGCAACTAAAATGATAAGTGATTTAGTTCCGAAAGAATTATCTGGTATTGACTTGGCTTCTGGGTCAGGTACATTTATTTATTATCTTAAAGAATATTATCCTTTATGGAATGTCATGGCGTCTGATTTGCCACAGACTTTGCAGCACTTTAAATATCCTGAAGGAATTAAGACAAAAGCCTTAAATTTTTCTAAAGAAAATATTGGCGATAATGAGTATGATTTAATTAGTTCTTGGGAAGCTATTGAACATATGCCATTTTCTGCATTTGAAGAGTATTTAAATAAAATATATGCTGCTTTAAAACCTAATGGTGTTTTTGTGTTTTCAACTCCAAATTTTGAGTCTCCATTTGGTCAGGCTTGGGATTTATGGAATGTGTGTGCACCGCATCATCTTTTGGTTTTCACTAAGAGTTGGTTTGATAATTTTTTTGCAAAAGATTCGCGCTTTGAACTCGTTGGATTTGAGACTGAAAGTGAGATGCTTACAGAGTATGAATCATGGTTTAAATATTTTGCGCAAACTTCTAAAAACTTTGAGAGTAAAGCTCAGGCTACAATTTTTTTAGAGATGTTACGCGATGAGACAATGAGCAATAATTTTAAAGAACTTCTTTCTAAGAAAAAATGGGGAATGGAAATGATCGTTGCTGTTAGAAAAAAATCTTGAATTCGCACATTAAGTGCAATTATCTCTAGGCGTTATGAAAACTGAAAAAATTTCGTTTATTATTCCTACAATGGACCGTGAGTTAGATTTACATATATTACTGTCTAGTATTGTTAAACAAACACATCATCCAGATCAAATTATTATTGTTGATGGTAGTTTTGTAGAAATAAAGCATATTATTAAAGAATTTCCCTCTCTTAATATTGATTATATGCGTGTATTTCCACCATCTCTTGCAAAACAAAAAAATGCTGGTGTAAAAAAAGTAAAAGATAATATTACTCTTGTCGGGTATCTTGATGATGATCTTGAGTTATATCCAGATTCTGTTGAAAAGATGCTTAGTTTTTGGAAGGGTGCATCAAAAAATGTAGGAGGTGCTGCTTTTGCAATTGTTAGTGGTGAGAGGAAAATCGGCGGGCTTAGAAAACTTTTTGGACTTGACTCAGACAGACCCGGAAAAGTGCTAAGTAATGGGTTTGTATCGACGCTTGATGATCCAATTGAAACTGTTAACGTTGACTGGTTAAATGGCGGCGCTACGGTTTGGAGACGAGAAGTAATTAATAATCATAAGTATGATGAGTGGTTTAAAGGGTCTGGTTTTATGGAAGATATAGATTTTAGTTTTAATATTGGTGAGAAGTACCAACTAGTTTTGTTATCCGAAGCAAAATCAGAGCATCACCATCACCCAATTAGGGGAGATAGGCATTATCTTTTAGGAAAATGGCAGATTGTTAATAGGCTGTATTTTGTTCGTAAATACACCCATAGAGGGCTCTCTGTACGTAATGCATGGATTGCATCTTTTAGTATTGTTGTTGTTAATTTAGCAGCAGGTTTTTTCAAAATTGACTACAATAGAATACGTATGGCATTAGGAAATATTGCTGGAATTCTAATTTCTATTAGTAATAATAACGTACAAATTTCTGGACATTTAAAGTCAAAATAAATTAAAGAGAGACCTTTGAATAATTCAAAATTTCCATCCCAAATTTAATCCTTTTTTATTTTTTCCAAAAAATTTCCTAGATTTTTTCATACTTTCCATAAAATCTAAAAAATCACCTTTAACTCTACGCTTTTA
>Ga0209142_1002173_pt1 | contig 9799 bp, 7 predicted proteins | sample SaaInlV_120m_DNA_FD_184678 | JGI IMG/M metagenome (GOLD analysis project Ga0209142, IMG submission 184678) | Marine microbial communities from expanding oxygen minimum zones in the Saanich Inlet - Saanich Inlet SI074_LV_200m_DNA (SPAdes) (version 2) | ecosystem: Environmental > Aquatic > Marine >... | reverse complement strand
TCATGGTCCCGTATACTTCTTTTGGCCTCTTTTGATGACTCTCTGTAGCAACTTCACTTTGAAAATCACCGTAAATCATACTAGAAGAAAAATATGTAAATCTTAATGGGCAATAACCATCTTTCAATTTAAAATGATTGATAATTTCAAGAATTCCTGCAGTAGAATCAACCGACCCCTCTCTCGCTTCAGCTGCATTTAGGTTGTCTATTTTTGCTAATGGAAGTGCTGCTGTATGTATGATATAGTCTGGTCTATACTTATCAATTAAATTTGTCATAATTATAGAGTTTCGTGTTTCACCTCTTTCAATGACAACTTTATCTTCAATACCCTCTAACCGATATTTTCTATAATCTTGAAAATCATTTCTTAATGGATTAATAAATCCCCCATAATGATCAAGCAGTATAGCCTTATCAACTATGTTATCATTAATCATTTCTTGGGCAATTTGTGCTCCGATAAATCCCAAGCCACCTGTAATTAGTACTGATTTCATTTTTACCTCATCTATTAATTAATTTTGTTGATCAATCCATTGCTGAATTGAATCTAAAACCCACTTTACTTGCTGATCTGTCATAGTTGGAAAAATTGGCAACGACACCAGCGTCTTAGATAGAATTTCTGTATTTCTTAAATTTGTGTTACTTCTAATGTACCTGCTGTATAAATTTTGCTCATGAAGCGGAGGATCAAAATGCACCGAGGCTCCAATTTTCATAGAATTAAGGTACTCTACCAATGAGTCTCTATACTGCTCATTAACAAGTTGAATAGTATACATTTGATATACATGTTCAGCTTTTTTGTTCACATATGGAAGTTTAAAATAATCAGCTTTAGATGCAAAATCTAGATCATAAATTTTAGCAACTTCTTTTCTTCTTTTGTTTAAATCATCAAGTTTTTTAAGCTGAACAACGCCAAGGGCTGCAAGTGGATTAGGCATTCTGTAATTGTGTCCTACATATGTAGCTTCACGATGCCATGGTTTAGTTTTTTTATCTGACTTAACAATGCCGTGTGAAATAATTGCCCTAGCACGCTCTGCAAGTAGATAATCATTTGTTGTAAACATTCCACCTTCGGCAGTAGTAATATTTTTTGTAGGAAAAAAAGAAAAACAACCAATTCCAAAAGATCCTGCCTGCTTGCCATTCCATCGTGCACCAATAGTTTCTGCACTATCTTCTATTAACAATAATGAGTGCTTGTCGCATAAACTTTTGATTTCGTCCATTCTACATGGTTGTCCCGCATAATGAACAACAATAACTGCTTCGGTGTCTTTTGTAATGCAACTAGCAATAAACTCAGGGGTCATATTTCTAGTCTCTAAATCAACATCACAAAATACAGGGGTGCAGTCACTGTTAATAACTGCATTTGCAGTTGCGATAAAAGTAAAGCTAGGCACTATGACTTCGCCTTTAATATTAGATGCTTTAAGAGCAATTTCCAATGCACTTGTGCACGAATTCATAGTTATTGCATACTCAACACCAATCTTCTCTGCAAATAATAATTCCAGCTCATCATTGTATTTACCATGTGCAAGCCATCCACTTTTCAACACACTAGTGAGAATTTTAATTTCATCGTTCCCTATATCAGGTAAACATAACGGTACATTCATCTCACATAGTCCTTACATGTTCTATTTTAAAAAATTCTTACTTATTAATCAGTCTTTGTTCTTTGATTTTTTTACAACAATTAGCCACATTGTAGTCCACAATGGACTAATTTCTAATACTTCTAAATCAGCATTATGGAGGATTTCTTGAATTTCTTTTTTTGAAAAAATATTCACTAGAGGTGGCATTTTAGTTAAGACCTTCCTTGAGCTATTAAACCATCTTAAAAATGAAAACAGTGATGGTGATTTGGGGGAAGTTATAATGGCAATACCTCCAAGCTTAAGAATCCTATTGAATTCAGCAACATAAGAATTAATGTCAGAAACGTAATCTAGCACACCAAGCGATACAATCTTATTCACACTTTCCGAATCTATTGGGCAAGGATCACAAGCTGACTGAATATATTTAATATTATTTAACTTATTATTGCTTTTAGATTTTTCTAACATTTTTTCTGAAATATCAATTGCATATACAGTTTTAGAGCTGTGCGCTAATATATCTAATAACTCACCAGAGCCGCACCCAATATCGGCAATAATGTCGTTTTTATGCAATGCAACTTTACTTAATGCCCATGCATTACGTTGCTTTAAAAATAATTTTGCGAAAAAGCTTATCGGATTAATGGATGGTCTGTAATGCTCATAGAATTTGTTCGGCTCATCCTGCCAAAACTCATTCGAGAGATTAAGATCTCTATTGTTTTTATTACTCATAAGTCTACCTCAATATTGTATCTATCCGTGTAAGAAGGTATAGACACGGTGAAAATTTTATTATCTTTAAATATTGATAAATGATCATTAAATTCTACATTTCCTTTCATTTCAACTTTTAGCACTCCTTTATTAAATCTAACTGAGTTTATCATAGAATTTCTCATTGTCTCAAACTCTCTGCCAATACTACCCAGAGAAGACTTACTAACCCGATAATCTAATTGTTTTTGTAAATCCAAATCGACCAATCTCCAAAGGTCTTTAATCCTATCAAAACCCATATTGTTAATCAAATATTCATGTGTTGTAATATATGCAGCAAATCCACAATCTAAACTCATTTTTAACCTATATAGTATCCTTTCCCTGATAATATTTAAATTAAAATCATTCGAATGCATCAAAAAATCATAATTAGACTTAGGGTTCAAAGTATCTAATATATTATCTCCGGATGACAACTGAAAAACCCCGTCACCATCGCTATTATTAAGTACACCTGTACAGTTTTGGGGGTCTCCTGATGGCCAGTATTTATCGCTAGGTATTGACTTATGCTCACCTATTTCTAATTCAGAAAAGAAATATTTTACACCATTCTCAACTATCCGAGATGCAGCAGACTCAGATAATACATGAAAATGTGCATTAATCACCGGAGATAAATTAAATTTATATCTTGTAAATTGACTAAGCACATCATTCCATATGCTATCAAATTCAGATTGACTATACGGCCTTCCTTTTGGGTAATTATAAAATATAAATTTTTCATTAGAATATGAATGAGGACCAATACTCACTAGATTTTTTTTATTTAAATCTGATAGGTATTTCTTTACACTTTTTCTACTTTTTTCTATATCATCCAAAAATATACCTAGGTCTGGATTCCAATTGTGTTGACATATATCATCAAGATATATTGAAATATTATCACCTTTTACATCATCAATTCTTAATCCTATTGACTTTGTTGGCATACCTGTTACTAACGGTATTCTAACTATTTTTCTGATTGTATTTATTATGTTTGCTGAAAACTCCGACCTCAAACCGTCATAAGGTGGTAAAAATTTATAAGCTTTCTCCTTAATAAAAACTCTATTACTTGTTTTATTTGCGTTAATAGTTTTTTCTTTTGATGAAAAAATAATAAATGCAGTATCATTATTCCATTCATAAGCATGTTTATTACTTTCATATGTATAGCTATCTGTAAAAATAACTAATGACAGATTAAAAATACCCCTATTGCCAATAGATTGTCTGTTATTAACATGGTGCGGTACTCTCATGTGATTTAACAACAGTGCGATACCATCATATTCGGTGTTGTGTATTTTCTCGTCTGTAAACACTGCAACTTGTACAGGGATTTCAGGGCTTCTAATATATTTATTATCGAGCTTTATACTTCTAAAACTCTTTGTTAATCTTTTTTTCCAAGCCTTTTCAACACCCCGATTTATCAATTTTCCAAGATATCTAATTGGATATTTTAAGAAAATATGATTAGTAGATAGTGCCCATAATTTGAATTTTAAAATATGCTGTATTTGGGTTTTCATATTATTTTTAACTTATAAATTGAACTTAGGCATTATTCTCCATCAGAGTAATCTAATATTGATTTAGCTAGGCTAAATGAGCATGTAAATGCAGGTGAAACTGCATTTAAGATATGCACTACATTATCTTGCTTTTCAATTAAAAAATCCATTTCAAATTTTAGCGTTTTTTTGTTTACTAATTGCGCACGTATTCCAACTTTTTCACTTTTACTAATATCATGATTTTCCAGCGATGGTATTAACTTTCTAACCGATTTAACAAATCCGCTCTTACCAAAATTTTTTACCTCATTATTTGCATATTTTCGAAAACCATCAATATCTTTCAAATACAACATACTAAGATTTCGTGCAATATTAATTGCTCCATTAACTTTAATCGAATCAAAATATCTATATTGTTCCCTCCCAAAAACAGGCATGGCACTTGGCCCAAAATACGTTTCATCTTGAGTTGTATTTAAGGTATGAATACCTAAAAAAGGAACATTAAGGTCGGGCACAGGGTATATCAAATGATTTATAGTAATATTGGAATTATCTTTCAACTTATAATATGTACCCTTGATAGGTATCATTGTATATTGCTTGCTAGCACCAAACTGGCCCGCCACTTTATCTATATTCTGCCCGGAACAGTTGTAAAGTTTCCCATACTTTATTTTTTTTTCCTTCAGCACCACTATTGATTTTTCTGGGTCAGTAGAAGTTATTTCACTGCCAAATTCAAATCTCACATTATTACATAGTATTTCATACAATTTACTTATAACTAAGCCTGAATTAACAACAATTGTATTTGGGAAATATATGGCTTTTTCCATTACAGGATTAGCGAAAGGCTCTAACTCGACTAACTGCTGCTTATCTAATAATTCTACATTATTCTTTCTTGAAGTTGCTCGAGAAAGCAATACATTAAAACCCTCTTCATCTTGAATACTCGTTGGCAATATTATTTTTCCAATCTTCTTAATTGAGATTCCATTATCAAGGCAAAAATTATGCATTTCCATAGAACCTCTATAACAGTGTTTGGCTTTTTCAGATCCTTCTGAATAATAGACTCCAGAGTGCAAAACCCCGCTATTTCTTCCACTAGCATGTAACCCTAATTTGCTCTCCTTCTCAATAAGCAATATAGATGTTTTTGAGTCATTTTTTTTTATTATCTCTCTGGCTATAGACAGTCCAATAATTCCTCCGCCTATAATTATATTATCATAGTAATTTTTCATCTAGATTCCTAATATTTTTGATGAAAAAAGTTTTAAAGCCTTAAGTGCTAAAAACCTATTGTCTATAAAGGTCCATCAATAAATCATCTGTTGCCTTATTTTTAAGGCAATTACGGCATAATTTTTTTATATATTTTTGTTGTTTTTGCATAAATAGCCGCAACTTCCCCTTTAAGTATTGGCCTATATCCCAATATTGATTTCGGAGTAAAAACGTTAATCAATATATATTTATCCTTAATACTCACGGGTATATCCCTATTCACTAAAATAATGTAATCGGGGTTGCCACCATTTACCGCCAAAGATACATCTGTTAAATTGTATTTATGGAAACTAAATGGTATCGAGTCATAATTTGTAGGTGGAAAAGAAATGCCAATATTTGAATTAATTGGTATATTATTATTCACCCACTTTCCAGCTTCTATCCTATTGTCATAATTGTAATTTATTAAATAATAAAACGACCTCGTTCCAGGGGAAAGTATTATTAACATAAATACAAAAATTACAAAATATTTTTTCTTGAATCTAGATACTCTACTATAAATGTCTAACAACATTAATGATGAAATTATTGAAAATACTATTAATGATGGATATATATACTGCATGATACTTCCAGTCATAATATAAACAACAACTGCAGGAATAACTATCCCTAGATAAAATAGCGTATCCTTGTTACGCAGCATTATTAAGTTATATGGGATAGCCATAATAAATAATATCAATAAAAACATTGATATCTGATATTGCGCCCACGCATGTTTTAATATGCTTTTCCCATCCCCTGATAAAACATTTAGCTGATTTCCTATTCCGACATTCAAATCCTGCACAAACCCTTCTATATTCAATATATAGAAGGGATTAATTAAAAGCACCGCAATAATTACTACAATAAAAAACACAAATAAATTTTTTATTAAACCATAGGGCTCCACTGCATTACGTAATGCTAAAAGTGTTGTTATTACAATTGGAACAACTATGTACATTGAACTGGCTTGTGTACCAATCGATAATCCAGCAAATATGGCTGCTGGAATATAATCATAAGTGAGTGCCTCTGATTTATGGTATTTATAAGCGTAGTATAGTGAAAGCAAGAAAAATGGCAACACGTACATATGGGGCTCAATAGCATGTGAGGATGCTATTGACTCTGGATTTATCAAAACTAAAGCTGTTGTTAATATTGCGGGCCATTGGCCATGATTTTTTACTACATATACATACGTTATACCAATTCCAATTACCGAAAAAATAAGCACTAGAAGACGTAGGACCTCATATAATCTTCCTGCCATCTTTGGATTTGCTAAATAGTATGCGATATCTGGTTTTAACTTAATATACCCAACCATCTCAGCCACTTTTAATGCTAACGCAGAGACATACACCAATCCACCGCCATATATGTAATAATTTGGATCAAAGTCGTAATTATATGGGTCAAGATTCTTTATAGCTTTTAATAAAAATGCATCATCTGCCGCATAAGGAACCATTAAAAATCTTGCAAGTGACATGTTTATGCTTGCATCATAATCCATTGATTCAATATAGTCACTATAGTTATCTATATATATTTTATATGCTGTTTTTTCTTTTTGTGCTCTATAGTTATCTGCAAGTATACTTACCTTATCACGATGTTCATTTTTATCAATAAAAAGTACACTAGCTCTTTTATCACTTGGAAGTCCCCAGTCATATCCAAAAGAAAGTACTATAGTGCTAATAATTAACACTATAAAAGTTCTAGCTACTATGCCCATATTACTTTGTCACTTTAACAGAACGTGTAATATAGTGGTCATAACTGTATGTCATCATGTTATTTACTGTGTAATCGTTGGTTTCTTTAAAAACTTTTGAAAGCAACTTTCTATACCCTTTCAAATTCCTAACATATTCCCCTCGATCATTATCTATTAAAAACTTAGAAATCTTGGACTGACCGTCTACATATACTGGATCCATGGTTATAAAAACCCCACCTGGCTTAAGATAAGTTTTAGCTTTACTTATAAGCTCCAATGCCTCGTCTTCGTTTAAATGATGAATAACTCCGAGAGAAAACACAAAATCAAACGTATTATCACTTACCATACTTGTATCACCAGAAACACTTTCACAGTAGAACTTCCCTCGATTTCCATACTTATTTTTTGCATATTCAATATATTTATGGCTAAAATCAAACCCAACATAATTAATATTTTCTGGCATATATTCTAAAATCTCTCCTGTGCCACAACCGATATCTAATATAGAAGCTCCATCAAATGGAATGATATAGTCATTTACAAACCTTCTTCTAGCATCTCCTGTGCCAGCAAGTTTTTCAAACAAATTAAATATGTATGCTGAATCCAGCAAACCTCTCATGTAATCTAATATTATTTTCATATTAATTTTTAAAAATCTATATCCTATTTGTTAATTCTATTTTTTAAGAAGTAAATCACTGCATATGTGGCATACAGTGCCATTATAGGTTCTAAGGGTAATCGATACTTCACCCCAACTACCGGCCCTGTTATTGCCAAAAAATACATAACAATAAATAATGCAAATAAAATAACTTCTGTATTTTTTTTCTCTAATCGCCAAAATTCTATCATCTTGTATAAACCTAGAATGGACAAAATTAAAAAAAATAGTGAAATTAAGGCTCCAAAAACTATGATCGATAAATAAGTCAATCCATTGCTACTGGTTACGTAGTTAATTAATTTTTCAACTGCGCCATCACCCAGTGTTGCATAAAAAGATGGGTATTCCATTGCACGAACTACAGGTGCATAAGCAACACTTGGCGCTAACAAATTTATAACCGAAACAACCGACCAAGCATGCAACACATTCAACAACCCTAACTCAATAAGCGCTCCTTTCGTGACTTTTAGATGATAAGCGCTATTAGTAAAAGGATTATCTGAAATAGTATCAATACCATCTGTACTCTTTGCCAGCTCAATATGGTCTCTTGCAAATGCTTGTCCTTCTTGATAAGAACCTTGCCCAGAATATTGATAAGTACCTGGTACAACCCAATGTATAGCATGCCCTCCACTTTGACTTACAAATGAGAAGGAATTGTACTCAATATAGTTTCGGTAATGAATCGATCCGAATACCATCACGATTGGAATTATATATATCAACAAACCATGTATTGCTTGCTTAAACGACAACCCTCTCCAAACAAAAAATGCAATTAATAACGGCAAAAGTAAAAAAACTAAATAATACGAAACTGGGCGCACTAATGTTGCAAAACAAAGAAAAGACACGCCCAAAAATAATCGAAATCTTGTTGGGTGCTTTAAATAATTGAATGCAAATAAAATAAAAAGAGAAAATAAAAATAAGAACAACGTATCAGTCAAAATCATTCCCGAAAGAACAATCATATTTAGATTGAGTGCTGATATCAATCCAGCAACTAAAAAACCACGAGATATAACCGATTCCGCAATTAAACCAATGATGACACAAGTAAGACTATCAATGAAGATTTGTACCATCACCACGGCCATGTTGTTTTCACCAAATAGATTATAAATGGTTGATACTAAGAGAGGATACCCCGGCACTCTTTCTGATGTGACTCCTAAAAATCCCGTTGAAGGATACTGCTGTGCCAACTGAATATACATCATTTGATCTTCAAGTATTAGATTACTTGCGTCAACAAAAAACCAAGCGTAAACAATCCGCATAATCAATGCTACAAGAAACACAAATAAAATTTTCTTTATTTTCACGTTGTACTTACAGTAATTTATTTTATCTTAAATAATCTTTAGCTTCTTATAAGCAAAAAATACCATCTTTAACAACAACCAACCGTGACGAAAACGCGATATTTGCGTCTCCCCATATTCTCTTGCTGCATAGCGAATTGGCACTTCTACTACTTTTAAGTTTAGTTTAGTGGCGCCAAAAATAAGGTCGAAATCTCCAAAAGGGTCAAAATCTCCAAAGTAGGAACGATTTGACACAATTTTCTCATAATTTTTCTTGGTTAAAACTTTGGTACCGCAAAGGGTATCGGTAAATCTCTGATTTAAAAGCCATGAAAATAGCACAGAGAAGGTACGGTTGGCCCAAAAGTTAAGAAAGCGCATTGCTTGATCATCCATAGGGTAAACAAGGCGTGTACCGTTGATGTATTCGCCTTTACCAGTAACAATTGCCCTATAAAACTTTGGCAAATCCTCTGGCGGGACTGTTAAATCAGCATCCAAAATCATCAAAATATCTCCACGCGCATTGTCAAAGCCTTTACGCACCGCATCGCCTTTGCCTTTACCATCTTGCACCAACACCTTAATATCCTTATCTGGGTAAGCTTTGATGACACGATGAATCTCATCTAAAGTACCATCTTGACTGTTACCCTCCACATAGATAATCTCCAAATCGTCACAAAAATTAGGCAGGCGCTTCACTGCATTTTCTATATTGCCCTTCTCGTTTCTACAAGGAATCAGCACGGTAGTAGACGGATTATTCACACCCACCTCCTTCATTGGACGTGCAACTATATAATTTCTAAGCGAAAGACGGCGTATAAATGGCAAAGTACCAATAAAACG
>Ga0209142_1002167_pt1 | contig 9802 bp, 10 predicted proteins | sample SaaInlV_120m_DNA_FD_184678 | JGI IMG/M metagenome (GOLD analysis project Ga0209142, IMG submission 184678) | Marine microbial communities from expanding oxygen minimum zones in the Saanich Inlet - Saanich Inlet SI074_LV_200m_DNA (SPAdes) (version 2) | ecosystem: Environmental > Aquatic > Marine >... | reverse complement strand
TAAAGTGCTCGAGAGACAATAATGACTCAATAGTTGCATCACTCGTGGTGAATGTTAAAGATCCTAAAAAAATCTTATGGTCTGGGTCAAAATTTGGCAAAATTCACAAATTGATACCTATATATTCATCAAGGTATATTGTAAAAGCAGGGTCTTCAGTAGACGATATTTTTCATAAAGCTTATGAAGTTGATGAAGTACATGGTAGAGGTGTACTAATACCAAAAAGCGCGATAAAAAAAATTGGAAATTATGATTTTGATACTTTTCCACACTATGGCGGGGATAATGATTTTTCCTTTCGGGCTAAAAAATCCGGAGTTAAAATGCTGGTAAATCCAGCGTGTTTAGCTAAAGTTTTTGTTGAAAATACTTCCTTAAATATAAATAAAGAGATGTCTATTTTTGAAAAATGGATTTCAATTAAAAATTATTTATTTAAAAGAAAGAATGGTGAGGCGGTATATGTTTGGTGGAAACTTTACAAAAAACATTTGCCATTATTGTACTTTTTTCAAAGCTATATATTTATTATTACTTTAAATATTTACAGGAAGCTTACTAAGTAGTATTTATGAATAGAATTATTTTTCTAAATCAAGAGACTGGCCCTTTATTGATCGATATGATCAATGTTTTTGCAGAAAATAATAATATTATTATCTTGTATACTGGCGAAATTATTAAAACTTCCACAGATCTTAATCCACGAGTCAAGGTTAGGAAATTATGTAAATATAGAAAAAATAATAATTTAAATAGGTTGTTCACTTGGTCTCTGTATTTTTTACAAAGCTTTATATGTTTGATATATGATTTGAATAAAGATACTAAAATTTATTTTTCTAGCAACCCGCCTTTCGCTCCTTTTTTGTCATTATTATTCAAAAATAAAGCTTATATACATGTATATGATGTATATCCCGATGCACTTTTGGCGTTGCCATATGTTACAAAGAGCTCAATAGTTTACAAGCTGTTCTTATATTTAAATAAGAAAGTATTTAAAAAGGCAAGAAAAGTATTTACACCTAGCTATGGCATGAAAGAAATGCTAATGAAATCTACAATTGAAAATAAAATAAAGATAATTCCATGGTGGGCGGATACGGAGTTTATTAAGCCAATTAAAAAAGAAGAGAACAATTTTATTCTTGAGCATAAATTAAATAATAAATTTATTGTGATGTATTCAGGGAATCTTGGACTAACGCATAATATTGAAAAAGTACTTAATGCGGCACTATTATTGAAAGATGAAATCGACCTTAAATTTGTAATAATTGGAGGTGGCCCAAAGAAGAAGGTTGTTAATATTTTTGAAAAGAAGCATAATTTAGAAAACTTGCTTGTTTTGCCTTTTCAAGATGCAAATATTTTGCCTTATTCTCTTACTGCAAGTGATGTGTCTATAGTGTTGGACAGTTTCTCTTCTAATGATGGAGGGGAGTCAACTGCTTCCATCCCAAGTAAAGTGTACTATTTAATGTCTGCAGGTTCAGTGATTTACGCAGAAGCAGATAAAGAGTCAGAATTAAATAGATTAATTAATTTGTATGACATTGGGGTTTGTGATGACAAAAAAGATGCTCAAAAGATGATAGAGTTTATTGGACTTTGTCGAAACAATAAAAAAAAATTCATGGATTTTCAGAGTAATAGCAGGAAGGCGTCATTGGATTTTACAAAGAGAAATGCAAATTTATTATATGAAACAATAATTAAAGATTGAAATGAAAATTTTACATTTAAGTAATGTAGCGGGCAGGTTAGGTGGTGGAGTGAGTGAAGTTGTGCATTCGCTACTACATTATCAAGGTAAATTAGGGCATCGATCTAACTTGTGGTTTTTAGGTCGTAAAAGCCAAATTAATGAAATAATTAGTGATAATGAAATTGAAAAAAATAGGCTAACTGTAATTCAATCAATACTTGGAGTTAGACTTCTTATTTCGCCTTATTTTTTTTTAAAGATTAGGAGAGCAAGCGGGGAAAATAACATAATACATCAGCATGGCCTATTCCTTCCTATTTCATTGTTGACTTTGTCAGTTAATAAAAAATCAAAAATAATTATCAGTCCACACGGCTACCTTGAACCAGAAAAACTAAGAGTTTCGTCTTTTAAAAAGAAAACCGTCTTACGATTATTTGAAAATAAAAATCTAAAAAATTGTGATTGCTTGGTTGCCTGCTCTAAGAAAGAAGCTCTTTCATTAAGGGATTTTGGACTATCTCAGCCTGTAGTTATTTTGCCAAATGGTGTAAGTGAATCTTTAATTAGAAAAAAACCACCAAATAATAAAGATTTGGCATTCAAATTAAAGTATGACATAAGCCCAAATACCAGAATTTTGCTCTTCTTGTCAAGAATTCACCCATTTAAGGGGCTTGAGTTATTTCTAGAGTGTATTCTCGCAATAAAAGACGAGTTTAGAAAAAATAATTGGATATTTCTCATTGCAGGAATTAATGAGTTAAACCATGAAGAGAAATTAAAAATATTTGTTGAAAATAATAATTTAAGTGATATTGTAAGATTTATTGGCCCACAATATGGCCAAGATAAGGTTGCCGCATTTGATTCTGCCGACTGTTTTATATTGCCGTCCAAGGGGGAAAATTTCGGGATTGTAGTAATTGAGGCTTTGGCAAGAGGCCTGCCTGTCATTGCTACAAGGACTACTCCTTGGGATGAGTTAGAGAGTTTTAACTGTGGGTGGTGGGTAGAAAGAACGCAAAAAGATTTTGTTGATATTTTATTAAAATTGCTTTTTATAAACAAAAATGAGCTAATTGAAATGGGAAAAAATGGAATTAAGCTTGTTGAAAATAAATATACTTGGTCTAATGTCTCACAACAATCAATTCATATGTATAAATGGGTTTTAAATGATTTCAACAAGAAGTATAAAAAAGGGTTCACTCTTTTAACAGAAGATTGATGCAGTGTATTATGATTTGAATGTAGATGGTATTTAGATTTTCCCACATTATCTATATTTTGAATTAATTTTAAGTAGTCTTAATAATTATGAGTGTGTAAGTAATTTGTAGTTATATGATTTTTTTTTACGTATAAAAGTTAATTCTAATTAGCTTGTATAGCGAATCAAATATGAAAATTAGTGAATTAATAAAAAGAGAGCCATTTGAAAGAATATTTAGAGAAACGATGGTCTTGTTTTTAAATGATTTAACTGGAGTTACACACAAAGTATCTTGGCGCGATAAAAAATATCTTCAGTCATTGTCTGACAGCAAACAATACTGGTATTGCAATCCTTTAATCAATTCAATCTTTGTAAAAAGAGTAAAACCAGATGTATTTAATTCTATAAATGGAGAATATCAGCATAACCCACTAAGACCTTGGCGTAGTATCTTTCAAAGATTGTATTTGTTATTATCACAATCTGAATTGACATCTGTATACATGTCAAAATACATGGTAACTATCTCACCCTCTATTAAAAATGCAGAAAATAAGTTAATTATAGGGGGTAACACAAAAATAAGAATAATCGATATAGATAGGAAGATAGTGTATGTTATATTGAAAAGTGGATTTGATAAGAAGTACATGGAGAGAGAGGTATATGTACGTGCTAATTTCCCATATCTGCCTATACCAAAGATTAATGAATACGGTAATCATAGTTTATGGCATCAGGAGAGTTATGTTGTAGGAAGATCACCAAATAGAATGGATCAAGACGCAGGTAGAAGTGCACTATTTAAGGCTGTTAAGTACATCCATAGAATGTTAAATGAAACCAAAAGAGAAGAATCTGTTTCTCAGTATGTTGCAGCGATCAAAGGCAAGATAGACAGCGGACTGCATTCCGTGTCATACATTAATGTGAATATTAAGAACGATATACAAGCTATTGTTTCTGCCCTAATTAAACATCTTAAAGAGTATCCGCATAATTTAATTAATACGGCGCATTGCCATGGTGATTTTCATCAGGGTAACATATTATCTGATGGAAATAATGATTGGATATTAGACTGGGAATATAGTGAGCGCAAACAGATAGGATATGATTTATTTATGTCATTATTGGAGTCAAGGATGGTAAACGGCTTTTCTAGCCGGTTTCTTAAACTAATGAACAATCAATTTGATGATAACCAAAAGGAATTGGCTAACAATTGGCCTGGAATAAATTGGGATGACTCAATGGCTAGAAAGGTTTATTTAACTGTTTTTCTTCTCGAAGATGTGTGTTTTCATATTGATGAAATTAATAATAATATTTTTTATAAAGATCCAGATATTCTTGCATCTTATCTCAATGAGTTAAAGAAAATTATCTATAATTCTTTTTAGTCTATATTTTTATTAAAGGTGTGGTGCATATATGATTAAGCGAATGTTCGATATTTTATTTTCACTGGTATTTATTGTTGTTTTTTCGCCTTTGTTAATAGTGATATCTTTTTTTATTGTTATTTTTCAAGGTACGCCAATATTTTTCAAACAGGATCGATTGGGGAAAGATCATAAAAAATTTAAGATTATTAAATTTTGTTCAATGACAAATGAGCGCAATGAAAAAGGTGAGCTACTTTCAGATATAAAGAGAACAACAAGATTAGGAAGTTTCTTAAGGAGTTCAAGTATAGATGAGTTTCCTGGATTTTTTAATGTATTAAAGGGCGACATGAGTGTTGTTGGGCCAAGACCACTACCGCCTCAGTACAAGGATAGATATTCAAAAAAGCAGGATTTGAGACATATGGTAAAGCCTGGAGTAACAGGCTGGGCTCAGGTAAATGGAAGGAATGCCATATCTTGGGAGGAAAAGTTTGCATTTGACTTGTGGTACGTTGAGAACCAATCATTGATTGTAGACTTAAGAATTATCTTTTTAACAATTAGTCAAGTTGTGTTAAGAAAGGGAATAGCTCCGGATGGAAAAGATTCGATGGAAGAGTTTTTAGGGTCTAAAGACAGGTGAGTTTATGAAAACACTAGGAATATATGGCGCTGGCGGCCTTGGGAGGGAGGTTTTTGAATTGGCAATTGCAATAAACAGTTCAAAACAACGATGGAATGAGATTATTTTTATTGATGATGGTGAAAATATAGAAAATCCAAGGGGTTTGTCAATATACAAGTTTGCTGAAATTATAAAAAAAATGGACGTTGATGATATAGAATTCTGTATTGCAATTGGCGAGCCAGAGATTAGAAAAGATTTATATAAGAAATTGATCAAGGGCAGCATGAGGATGGCTACTTTAATACATCCTGAGGTAACAATCCCAGAGTCGACAGTAATCGGGGCAGGAGTAGTTATTTGTAAGTTCGTTTCAATAACTTGTGATATAACTATTGGTGAAAATGTATACATTCATCCGATGGCCTGTATTGGGCATGATGCAACTATTGGAAATCACGCTGTAATTTCAAGTTTTGTAGATGTTGCGGGAAACTGTCTTGTTGGGGATTGTTCGTTTCTTGCAATAAATGTAATTCTAAAACAAGGGGTGTGTATAGGTGGCAGTTCAATTGTTGGCCTGGCATCAGTTGTACATAGGGACATACCTGATAATGTTATCGCTCTTGGGAACCCGGCTCGCCCAATGAAAAACAATAATGAGAAACGTGTTTTCAAATAATTAAATAATAAATAAGATGCTTACAAATAAAACTGCTCTAATAACAGGATCGAATAGAGGTATTGGATTCTCTATACTAGAAAATTTCGCCAAACAGGGGTGTAATATTTATGCACATTCAAGAAGAGATAGTGATGAGTTCAAAATAAGAACCAAGGAAATAGCTTTAAAGTATGGAGTGAAAATTGATCACATAAGTTTTGATTTAAGAAATAGTAATGATATGCGAGAAGCTATTATGTCAATAATTAAATCAAAGACCCCTGTTGATATTTTAGTAAATTCAGCCGGTATCATTCATGGAGGACTATTTCAGATGACTCCAGTTTCTGATATTAGAGATGTATTTGATATCAATTTTTTTGGCATGCTTGAAATCACTCAATTATTAAGCAGATATATGGTTCGAAATAAGAAGGGAAGTATAGTTAATATTGCCTCTGTCGCAGGAATTGATTTAAGTGCTGGAAATAGTGCATATGGAGTATCTAAAGCTGCAGTTATAGCATTTTCAAAAACACTTTCTGATGAGCTGAGTAAATATGGCATTAGAGTTAATGCTATAGCTCCTAGTTTAACTAATACAGATATGGCTCACACAAGCGAAGCAAAAAAAGAAAGAGAATTGATGTCGATGTCAACAAATGGTCCGTTTGAGAGAATGGCAGGCCCAAATGAAATTGCAGATCTTGTGAGTTTTTTAGCGTCAGATAACTCTAGCTTTATTAACGGACAGGTTATTAGAATAGATGGTGGAAATAAATTTTAATTTAAATATGATTATAGGAAAAAAATGACAAATTTCGAAAAATACAAAAAATCATTTTCAGATTCGTTTGAGGTTGAAGAAAGTGTTGTAGAGACCCTTAAATATGAATCAATCCCTGCTTGGGATTCAGTAGGTCATATGGTCTTAGTGGCTGCATTGGAGGCGACATTTGATATCATGTTGGAGATGGATGATATTATCGACTTTAGTGGCTTTGAAAGAGGAAAAGAAATTCTGGAAGGATATGATGTTGTTTTTTAAAATAATGGTGAGTGGTGCGTGCGTAAAAATGCTAATAAAAACTTGACAAGAAATAGAGTTACCTCTAAGTCTTTTAAGACGCGAAATACCTATTATCAAGATAGTGATATAACATCGCTTTTGGTAAGAGATGTAAATTCATTGACGTTAGAAGAAAAAAATAATGTTAAAAGTTTTTATGCTGATTATGGATTTGATGAGGTAAAAAATGTAGTTACTTCTAATCAAATTATACCGTTCTCTGCGCATATTTTTATGACGCTAAATTGTGACAAGGAATATTGGCACAAGAGACATGATTTTTTTATTAAAAAAAATAAAAAAATTATCTCTTTGTTGGATTTGGTTTTTGCCAGAATGGAAGAATATGGGTGTAAATCTTTAACATTGACAGAAAATTTTGCGGTAGTGCTCTCGAGTAATTCGTGTATTGGGTGTTTTGGTTCGGGAGATGTTGATTTGTCTGCCGATATTAGCGAGATAAATGAAATTGTCTCTGGATTAAATAGTTTAGGGTTTTATGGCAAAAAACAGCCGAAATCAATTGGTGAATATACAGGGCAGAGTATACAATTTTATAATAGTAAGGCTATTGATGATGGATTTTGGATAAATGTTATTTGGAAGCCGGTAACTAGAGCATTCCTTGTTCAAGATAAATACGAGACTAGGCTTACTAATGATAGGCTGATTGCTAAATTAGTGACTAATACTAAAATTAGAGTGCTGAACGATACCTCTCTGATGTATTTCTGTGCTTTACACATTGCCTCAGGACATTATTACACACTCACTCCAGGACTTAGATTATATGTAGATATTGACAGATTGGCTAGAGGTTGCAATATTAACTGGGATGATATCTTAAGATGGGTAGAAGAAGATAATGCTGGTATACGAATAGCGGTAGTAATGTATCTATCACACAAACTATTTAAAACACCAATTCCTAAAAAAGTTTTTGAAAAAGCACTAAAAAACAAGCGGAATAATAACTTTGTTAAGTATTTATATAATTCTAAGATTAACCAAATACAAAGTAAAAGCAGTAAATTACGTAGATTGTATGTTGAATTGGCTTCTGATGATAAAAACTTAATATACTCGTTAATCAGTAGAGTTGTTAAACTGGTATTTTCCAAATAAACTGAATTAGTTGTTAAATTTCTTTCTGTAATTATTGAGATTAAAAAAAGGAGACTTATTTTGAAACAAAAGAATGACCAGCACAGCTTGAAGGATCTATCTAAAGAGATTAGAAAAGTTATGTTAAAGATGGGGTATGCTTCTGAAAAGGCTGCTCATTTTGGCGGCGGACTTTCCATGGTTGAAATACTTACATCCTTGTATGGGGAGGTTTTAAATTATAAAGTGGATAATCCTAGATGGGTTGATAGAGATAGGTTTATTCTAAGTAAAGGCCATGGCGTTTTGGGTTTTTATGCAACATTATATGTATTTGGTTTTATTGGAAAAAAAGAAATAGATTCTTTTCAGCAGAATGAAAGCGAATTTATTTCCCACCCAATTATGAATTTAGATTATGGTATAGAATCTTCAAATGGAAGTCTTGGGCATGGCCTTGCATTAGGTGCAGGTGTTGCAATGTCCGCAAAACTAAAAAATAAAAATTTTAACGTATATGTAATGCTCGGTGATGGCGAGTGTAATGAAGGCTCAATTTGGGAAGCGGCAATGTTTGCATATCACCATAGGCTAAATAATTTAGTGGTAATTGTAGATAGAAATTCCATGCAAAATGATGGAGAGAGTAAAGATGTTATGGGCTATTTTTCAATAGAAGATGCTTGGAAGGGGTTTGGTTGGGATGTAAGGAGCATCGATGGCCATAACCACAAAGAGTTATGCGAAAATTTAATTCCGGACAAGTCGATTAATACCCCCAAAGTAATTATTGCAAACACAATTAAGGGAAAGGGCATTTCATTTATGGAGGGTGTTCCTTCATGGCACCATGGCAAGTTAACAGATAGAACTTTTAAAGAGGCATTTCAGGAGTTGGGAGGAATAGATTGATGGATATTAATGAGACTAATGTTAGGTTGTGGTCTAGATTTGGCCCTAGAGCTGTATATGGTCAGGCTATGCTGGCTCTCGCTGAAAAGTGTCCAAACGTGCTTGCTATGTCTGCAGACCTTAGTAATGCATCTGGTTTGGCGCCATTTTCAAGAAAATATCCAAAACAATTTATAAACACAGGCATTGCTGAGCAAAATTTGATTGGAGTGTCTGCCGGGCTAGCAAAAGAAGGCTTTATCCCTTTTGTAAGTTCTTTCGCACCATTTGTATCGATGAGGGCGAGTGAACAAATCAGAATGGAATTGGGGTATATGCAGTTCAATGTTAGAGTGGTTGCTCTTGGAAGTGGTCTTGCTATGTCATTTCTTGGAAATTCACATTATGGGTTGGAAGATATTGCAGTCATGAGAACTATTCCCGGATTAACCATAGTGTCTCCATCAGATTGCGTTGAAGTGGTAAAAGTTATTCAGGCGGCAGAAAGATACGAGGGACCAATGTATATTAGGCTGACAGGTGCAGTCAATAATCCTATAGTAAACACTACTGATTATGAATACGAGATAGGTAAGGCTATTAAGCTAAATAAAGGCGATGATGTCGTGATCGTGAGTACGGGATCTATGGTCGCAAAATCACTTGATGCTGCAAAAATTCTTGCCAAAAAAGGTATTCATGCAGAGGTGGTTAATATGCATACAATAAAGCCATTAGATGTAGATGTACTCGAGGAAATTGTAAATGCAGGAAAGCCCATGGTAAGCGTTGAGGAGCACACAGTTATAGGAGGTCTAGGCTCTGCAATTGCAGAGCATCTTACTACTCTGAAAAAGAAGATCCCCCATAAAATTATTGGACTTAAAGATGAATTTGGGAAAACAGCAGAATATGAACACTTGATAAAATTACATGGCCTCAATGGAGATTCGATTGCACGTAAAGTAGAAATTTTTTTAAAGTTAATGTAATGTTATTTGAATTAATAAGGCTAATAAATAGGAATAAGAAGGCATGTTGTTTGATCAATTAGTCGATAAATATAGTGAAAATTACGCTTTAATTACTGACAAGGGTGAAAAGGTTAAGTATGCAGACTTAGAT
>Ga0209142_1002154_pt1 | contig 9859 bp, 7 predicted proteins | sample SaaInlV_120m_DNA_FD_184678 | JGI IMG/M metagenome (GOLD analysis project Ga0209142, IMG submission 184678) | Marine microbial communities from expanding oxygen minimum zones in the Saanich Inlet - Saanich Inlet SI074_LV_200m_DNA (SPAdes) (version 2) | ecosystem: Environmental > Aquatic > Marine >... | reverse complement strand
TTCACTTCCCACATTCTCTAGGCTTACTGTACTCTGCATTCACTTATTACACAGGGTTTAGGGTTAATAGTGGTGAATACAAGGTAATGGGTCTAGCGCCCTATGGTGAGCCAAAATACAAAGACTTAATCTTAGATAAGCTAATTGATTTAAAAGAAGATGGTTCATTCCGTCTTGATCAGTCTTATTTTAATTATGCAACTGGATTAACTATGGTTAATCAAAAGTTTGCTGATTTGTTTGGTGAGCCAGTGAGAAAGCCAGATACTGATAAACTGACTCAGTTCCATATGGATATTGCAGCATCAGTACAAGCTGTAACTGAGGAAGTTGTGCTAACAATGACCAGGGCGTTAGCAAATGAATACAATATTCCAAATTTATGTATGGCGGGTGGTGTTGCGCTTAACTGTGTTGCAAATGGAAAAATATTAAGAGACAAGGCTTTTAAAGATATCTGGATTCAACCTGCATCAGGAGATGCTGGTGGCGCATTAGGCGGTGCATTAGCAGTATGGCATAAAGAGCTTAATAATCCAAGAGTGGTCAATCCAAATGACACAATGCAAGGCTCATACCTTGGTCCAGCATATCAACAAGACTCTATTGAGAGAGAGCTAACAAGGTGTGGTGCTAAGTTTGATTCAGTTTCTGAAGAGAGTATGATCGAGCAAGCTGCACAGGCCTTAGCAGATGGAAGGGCTATTGGCTGGTTTCAAGGCAGAATGGAGTTTGGGCCTCGTTCATTAGGAGGTCGCTCAATACTAGGCGATCCTCGTTCAGAGGAGATGCAAAAAACCCTCAATCTTAAAGTTAAATATCGTGAGAGTTTTAGGCCATTTGCGCCATCAGTATTAAGAGAAGATGTGTCGGAATGGTTTGAGGCAGACTATGACAGCCCGTATATGCTTTTAGTAGACGATGTGAAAAAAGACAAGCATATACAGATGACCAAGAAAGAAGAGTCTTTGTTTGGCATTGATAAGCTTAATGTTAAACGCTCAAGCATTCCAGCTGTAACCCATGTTGATTACTCGGCAAGAATACAAACAGTACACAAACAGACTAATCCAAAGTATCACGCACTAATAACCAAGTTCAAAGAAAAAACAGGTTGCTCAGTCGTGGTAAACACATCATTCAATGTAAGAGGCGAACCTATAGTCTGCACACCAGAAGATGCATTTAAGTGTTTTATGGGTACTGAGCTAGATTTATTAATCATTGGAAATTGCGTACTTATAAAGGATCTTCAAGATCATAATTTGACAGATGATTACAAAGGTAAATATGAAAAAGATTAATGATGAAATTAAAAGTAAGCTTACATTCTCAGAGTACGCTTCATATATGTTTATTTTTCTATCAGTACTGGTATCAGTTTATGTGTATTACCGTACGAACTATACTTATCAAAGTATAGATGCCGGATATTTAAAATATTATGTTATTTCTATATTGAGCGTGATATTTTGGATGATAGTTTTACAGCTGAAAGAGGCAGCCCGTATTAATATTGTATTGTCAACTGTTGTTATTATTATATGTTTGTATATTGTAGAGGCATTGTTAGTATATTTTAAATTAGATCCAGTGGAATCGATATCGATTAAAGTGGATAAGGCAAAAGAACTTGGAATTGTATACGACTCTAGAACTAAACTTCAGGTAGTTGAAGACATGATATCTGATGGCATTGATGCCGTTCCGACAGTTTATCCAGCAGATATGAGGCTTGCAGATAAAAAGCCATTTTTACCATTGGCTGGAGTATCTAGCAAAGTTACTGTATATGCTAATGAAAATGGAGAGTATCTTATTTATAAAAGTGATCGACATGGTTTTCATAATCCTGATGATGAATGGGATTCTGAAGAAATAGATTGGCTATTAGTTGGAGATTCTTTTACTCACGGCGCCGCAGTGAAGCCTGGACAGGAGATTTCTGGACAGATTAGGCGTCTTACTAACTCTTCTGTTATTAATTTAGGAATTGGTGGGAATGGACCATTATTGCAATTAGCTGGACTTAAAGAATATGCAGAGTTATTAAAGCCCAAAAATACTCTATGGATTTACTATGAAGGTAATGACTTAAAAGGCGATATACAAAGAGATAAGAAAAACCCTATATTGATTAAGTATTTAGAAGATGGATTCAAACAAGATTTGAGTATCAAGCAAGAAGAAATTGACATAAATTTATTGGAATATATTAAGAAAGAGAAAAAGAAGATTAATATAGATTTAGAGTTTGATGATAGTGGATGGGTTAGACTGTCAATAATTAGATCTTTACTAAATTTTAATGCCTTAGAAAGTCGTCAAGAAACTGTAGCCGATATACCGCTATTTTCTACAATTCTTAGTTTAGCAAAATCTAGAGTAGAGGCATGGGATGGTAAACTGTATTTTGTATATTTACCTAATTTTTCTCGTTATAACAATAATGTGGATCATGATAAGTACAGGAAGAGGAATGAAGTTATAGGTGCTGTTAAAAGGCTGGGAATACCTATTATAGATATTCATAAAAATGTTTTTTCCAAGCACGATGATTTTCGTTCTTTATTTCCACTTCGCATGAATGGTCATTATAATAAAGAAGGGTATGAAAAGGTTGCTATAGAAATTATAAATGAAACAATTTAATAAGGAAAAAATAGTTATTTTTGGCGGTGCAGGTCTTCTTGGTTCCGCAGTAGCGGATGGCCTTGCTGATATGAACGCATGCCCCATAATTGTTGATACAAATGTAGCTTCAGGAAGTAAGGTTGTAGATAAAATTATAAAAAAAAATCAAACTGCTGAATTTTACAGAGCTGATTTATCTAAAGTTGAAGACATAGTGGGTATTATTGACGCTATTGAGATAGCTTATGGTGAGATCTCTGCATGGGTACTTAGTTTTTACCCACGTACCGATGATTGGGGGCTGAAATTGGAAGATATGCCCATGGAGAGTTGGAGGGCCAATGTAGATATGCATATGAATGGAATATGCCTATGTGCATCTGAAGTGGCAAAGAGAATGGCGCATCGTGCTGGCGGTTCAATTGTAACAATAGGGTCGATCTATGGCATAGTTGCGCCAAACTTTAGAAATTACGAAGGTACAAACATGACCTCTCCAGCGGCCTATTCTGCTATTAAGGGAGGAGTGTCGGCTTATACAAAATATCTCGCTAGTTATTATGGTCTTAATAATGTAAGGGTTAATACAGTCATTCCAGGCGGGATCATAAATAATCAAGCGAAAGAGTTTTTACAACTGTATAATAGCAAAACTTGCCTAGGCAGGCTAGCAAGGCCTTCTGAAGTAGCCAACGCGGTAATTTTTCTTTTGTCTGATGATTCAAGTTACATAACTGGGATAGATCTTCCTGTTGATGGTGGTTATTTAGCTTTATAAATTTATAAAAAATGAGTTAAAATAAATGAAGAATACATGGAGATTTTCTGGAAATGAACTTAACTATTTAACTGAGGTTATCGATTCAGGTTTTGGATCAGGCACATCTGGAAGCATGAACAATAGATTTGAAAAAGCATTTGCTGATAAAGTTGGTGCCGAATATGCAATAACATTCAACTCTGGAACATCAACTCTGCATGCTGCTCTTTTTGCTATGGGGGTGCAGGCAGGTGATGAGGTGATCGTGCCTCCGTTAACCGTTATTAGTAATGTAGCTGTTATTTTTGCACTAAATGCAATACCTATATTTGCAGATATAGATCCTAATACTTTCAATATTGATCCTGAGGACATTCGTCGTAAAATTACTAAAAAGACTAAGGCCATAATGCCAGTGTCACTTTATGGCTTGAGTTGCGATCTTGATCCAATTATGGCAATTGCTAAAGAGTACGGAATTGGGGTGGTTAATGATGCGGCAGAAGCATTTGGATCAATGTATAAAGGAAAAAAAATATCAACAATAGCTGATATTACTAGTTATAGCACCGAAAACTCTAAGCATATAACAACAGGCGATGGTGGAATTGTTGTTACAAATAATGAGGAGTTTGCCGTGTCTATGCGTAAGTTTAATAGTTTGGGTTATGCTGTAATGAAATCTGGTGATGGGCGTATTAGGACAAATAAGAATATTTTCCAAGATCCAGAGTATAAACGCCATGATGAGTTAGGTCTTAATTATCGTATGCCGGAAGTGGCTGCAGCATTAGGCCTAGCACAGACAGAGCGTCTGGAATACTTTATAAACTTACGTATTAATATTGCAAATATGTTTGATAAAGTTACCGGTAATTGTGATTATTTAGTGCCACAATATACGCCAGATGGATATACGAATAGCTTTTGGTCATACGTTGTTAAATTTGAAAGGGAAGATGTTTCGTGGAAAGAGTTTAGAGATAAATACAATGAACTTGGTGGAGATGGAATTTATGCAGCTTGGGTTCTAAGTTATGAGGAAACAGTAATGTCTTCAGGTGTATATAAGAGGCAAGCGCCTCATTATTATAAGAATGTAGACTATACAAAGGGAATCTGCCCTGTAGCTGAGGAGCTACAACCAAAACTAATGCAATTTGTCACCAACTACGGCAGTGTAGAAGACGCAAAGCCATTTGTCGATGCTTTAGAAAAAACTATCAACTATTTTTCATAAGTTAGTCTAAATGAGTAAAGAGAAATATGGAGTTATAATTCAAGCCAGAATGAGCTCTACCAGACTACCTGGAAAGGTTCTTATGGATGTTGAGGGTCAGGAAATGTTATTTAGGCAGGTTGATCGTCTACAACATGGTCTTGGAGGTATTCCATTAGTTGTGGCTACTTCTAATGATAAGACAGATGATTGCATTGAATCATTCTGTACTGAAAAAGGCTTTTCTTGTTTTAGAGGTCCGCTTGATGACGTAATGCTAAGATTTATTTTATGTGCTGAAGAATTTGATTTTGATTATATTATTCGGGTTGGTGGCGATGACCCATTAATAGATCCTATATGCTGTACAACACTAGTCGAGATGAATGAGTGCGAGAGGCATGATTTAATGTATGCAAGTAATAGAAAAGGGTGGCCCTATGGATGTGCAGCAGAATTAATTTCTAAAGAGGCCCTTAAAAGTATTCACAATAGTACAAATGATGGCTATTATCGCGAACATACCACGCCATATTTTTATGATAACCCTGATAGATTTAAGATAATGAAAGTAAGCTCGCCATTGGAAATTAATCGACCAGATTATTACTTTACAGTTGATTTTTTGAATGATATTGAGTTAGTGAGAGAGGTGTTTAAGTTGTTGAAGAGCGAGGGTAATTATTTTTCCATGAAGCAATTAATAGATGTGATAGATGAAAATCCATATATTCGTGATATTAATGCCCATTTGCATAAAGGATTTGATGATTAAAGGGTATGTTTATTAGTAATGGCAATGAGCCTGACATAAGATTGGAGTGGTTTGGATGTAAGAATGATGATCAAAATCTTCGTAAATTATATTTAAAATGGCTTAATGATTTAAAAATAGTGCAACCAATAGGCTCGAAAGAGCTTTTAAATACGAACAAGGGTTGTGATTTCATTGATAAAAGTTTCGCCAGGTTTAGCAAATCAAACTCTATAGGATTTTTTATTTATTATATTCCAGATGGTCGATATATTGGTACAGCTAAATTAGATAATATTTCTTATTATTCTCATAGTGCACATGACGGAATTATGATTGGAGACTCTAGATATCATGGCCGTGGAATTGCAGAAAAGGTGTACAAAATATTACTATCTTATGCCTTCAATAAGTTGAAAATGCATAAAATTATTGGCGGATGCAATATTCAGAATACAGCCATGGTAAAAATTTTTAAAAAAATCGGCTATATATTGGAAGGTCGTATGCGTGATGCCGATATAATGAATAGTGAGTTCAGTGACCACCTTTATTTTGGAATTCTTGAAAAAGAATTTGATAGTCATAAAGTAAAATTAATAATAATATAGGGTTTTTTTATCAAATATTGTACTAAATGTATAATTCCAAACACAAGACCACGGATAACTTTTAATGAAGAAGGAGGTTAATGGTGTATCGACTGCTAATATATACAACTTTATGGCAAATGGCCTTAATGATGTACGTGTTAGTTTGACCAATTCAGGAGTGCATTTGGCACAACGGTCAAGTATAGTGCCCCAACAATTTAAGACAACAATCTAAAATTGTTGGGGTGATAAAAAGTAATTCGATATAGGATTCAATCAAAGAATATATTTTATTAAAAAGGGCGGGAATGAAAGCGATAATTGGAATTTATATTGGTGCATTGCAAAAAGGCACAATGATGAGCCTTGCTAAAGAGATAGAGTCAAGAGGAGATGGGTTTGTATTTATTTTAAAAGATTCCAATGTTGAAGCGGTTGTCCGTAAAGGCTTCCCTTCTCTATCTAGTGATAAGATAATAGTTCTTGATAAATTAGATTGTGATTTGCCAAAAAATATAACTCAAGAGTGCGTACTAAGAGAAGAAAGATACGATGTAACAATATCAACTCTAATGTCTTTCGATCGTGGCCTGGGAAAAGGTTATTTGTTAAATGCACCAGGGCATCCAAATATAATTAAATCATGGTTTTCAAAGAAGGACAAGTATGCTTTTTTTTTAAAAGATATGCTTATTTGGGAGTCTTTGATTGACAATGTGAAGTTAAATACAATAATTGGAATGGCAATACCAGTTATCGCCGAAGTTGTACTTAAAGCGCGTGATGTTAAAATTTATGTTCTAACTCCCCCACGTTTTGGCTCATTGTATCGCTGGACAATCAACTATCGTGAGGAGAGTCCTGCGTTAACACGCTCTATCATGGCTCATGTTGCCAGCCTATCAGAACTAGAAGAGGTAGCTCCTGCCCATACTAAACTAGAGAAAAGTAAATTCTCTGAATATTTTTTTAATAAACTTAACTATGGCTATAGAAGTGCTATTATTGATTTTTTAAAACGCATATTTATTGAAAGTATTCAATATTTAAAAGGAAATCATGACAGGTTTGGTAAAGGGTATTCATTCCTTGGCTGGAATGGCGTAATATTAAGAGTGCCATATATATATAACTATTTATGTAAAAAAGGCAAAAAGCCATCAGATTTAGATGATAGTAAGGTTCTACTTTTTCCCCTTCAAATGGAGCCGGAAGCCTCTTTAATGAAAATCACTCCTGAGTTAAGTAATTCTGCGGAAGTGATAACCTGGATATCTAAATGTTTACCGGCAGATTATTGTTTAGTTGTTAAAGAGCAGCCAACTGCATTTGGCATTAGAAATAAAAAGTATTATGATAACTTTCTTAGAATGTCAAATGTAGTAATTGCACACCCAGATGTGTCTGTAGATGAGTGGCTGGATAAAAGTACAATTGTATCCAGCTTGACAAGTTCAATGGCCTTTGAAGCTGTCATTAAAAATAAGCCGGTTCTTTCTTTTGGCAAGCATCAAGTTATAAATCATCTTCCATCAGTTGTATATTGCGATAACTTTAATTCTACAAAATTAGCACTCTCCAAGGTGTTTAAAATGTTAGAAACCGATAGTAATATTTTTCACATATCAAATATCGCCTTAAACAAAGGGTTTAATGATGTTTGTTTCGATATTTCTGGTTATGAAAAAAAATTTGAAAGTATAAATATTGACATGGATATGGCAAAAAAATCTATAGATAATTTGGCAGATAATTATCCTGAATACAATGATTGATATCCATGAAAACTTTTTTATAAAGGTATAGCCGTATGGGTTCAAAAGTAAAAACTCTCCAATATTTAGTACCTTGTATACATAAGTTTAAAGTTCCTGATTTATTGTCTTTAGATATATCCGCATACAGAGAAGAGCCACTTGCCCATGTAAATAAGATAATGCAAAAATTTGTAGATTGTATTATTGTTATTCGGTCTTCAGCTGCAGATGAAGATGGCCAGAAGAAATCCTCGGCTGGAGAATATAAAACGGTATTAAATGTGCCATCAAATAGTCAAGAAAAAATAACAAAGGCAATTGACAATGTAATTTTCAGTTATGAAAAAAAACGACCACTTTTATTGGATGATAGAGTGATAATTCAAGTGATGGTTGAAAATACAACCATGAGCGGTGTTATATTTACACATGACTTAAACACAGGCGCACCCTACTATGTCATTAACTATGATGACCAATCAGGATTAACTGATACTGTAACATCAGGTGGTGGAGAGTACGCTAATCGCACACTTTATGTGCATCGAGATTCGATCGATAAGCTTCGTTCAGAACGTTTTATAAAATTACTACAAGCAGTTCAAGAGTTAGAGCGAGTGATGGAGAGTCAATTTCTTGATATAGAATTTGCTTTTGGCCAAGATTTAACTCCATATCTACTACAGGTTCGGGCAATCACTACTCAGCCAAACTGGAATAGAGCGGTCTCTAAACAAATTGATACCTCATTGAGAGGTGTACAAGCGTTCGTTACCGAGCGTTTTAAAAAGATAAGTGGAGTCTATGGTAAATCTACTCTTTTGGGACAGATGCCAGACTGGAACCCTGTGGAAATGATTGGAAGAGCTCCTCGTGCCTTAGCAACTTCGATTTACCAAATACTTATTACCGATCACGTATGGAGTAGTGCAAGAAGCATGATGGGGTATTCAACTCCAACTGGACAACCATTAATGGTAACTTTGGCGGGTCAACCATTTATTGATACTCGCCTAAGTTTTAATTCCTACCTTCCTCAGGCGGTTTCTCCAGTTATTGCAGAAAAACTAGTGAATCACTGGGTTAACCAACTTAAATCATCTCCTGAACTGCATGATAAGGTAGAGTTTGAGGTGGCGATTACTACTTATAGCTTTGATATTGATGAAAAAATGGAACGACTTGTTGGTGACGTACTAACTGATGGTGAAAAAGTAGAGTTTAAAGAGGCACATTTAGAGCAGACTAGAGAGTTGATTAAGGGTAATGGCAGTGGTTCGATCAACAGTGCATTAGACAAGATCAATATACTTAACATCAAGCAGAATGAGGTAAGTAATAGTGGTCTGTCTAACAATATATCATCACTTTATACGATGGTTGAAGAATGCATTCAGTATGGCACAATACCATTCTCTATTTTAGCTAGGCATGGATTTATTGCAAGAACAATCCTGCTTTCACTTTACCACCAAGGAATTATCACTAACAATGAGATTAGCCAAATACATGCCAGTGTGCAAACTGTTGCTAGTGATTTAGTAGATGACATGCGTTCTCTACAGACAGGTAAGATGTCTAATACAGAATTTATGGCGCTTTACGGTCACCTGCGTCCAGGTACATACGATATTATGTCTCGTCGTTACGATCAGATGAAAGACTTATCTATCGGCACTACTCCATCCTGTATAGGGCAAAAGAGAGAGTCATTTCAACTTTCAATAAAACAAAAAAAACAAATTAATAGGTTATTAGAAGAGTGTAGCTTTACAGATTTTAAAGCCGATGACCTATTAAATTATATTCGTAACGCAATTGTTGGTAGAGAGTATGGAAAGTTTATTTTTACACGTTCTGTTAGCAATATACTAGAGTTGATAGCGAATTTTGCTGAGATTAATGGGTTGAGCCGAGATGAGGTGTCTCATGTCCCAATTGACACTATACTTAATGTAATGAAAAGTAGTAGTGAAATCAGTATTGAAAAACAACTAAGAAATGTTTCTGAACAAGAGGAAGAGAAACATCATATTAGTGTATCGATTCATTTACCTCAGTTATTAATAGACCAAGCGGGCGTACATATTATTCCTTTTCAAGTTAGTCATCCAAATTTTATAACACATAAAAAAGTGACAG
>Ga0209142_1002151_pt1 | contig 9874 bp, 9 predicted proteins | sample SaaInlV_120m_DNA_FD_184678 | JGI IMG/M metagenome (GOLD analysis project Ga0209142, IMG submission 184678) | Marine microbial communities from expanding oxygen minimum zones in the Saanich Inlet - Saanich Inlet SI074_LV_200m_DNA (SPAdes) (version 2) | ecosystem: Environmental > Aquatic > Marine >... | reverse complement strand
CCTGGGATTAGAGGAGATGCGGTATGTACCAAACATCCAGAACTTTGGGAGTAACTTGGTCTGATCTTATTAGGGATCGATTATTTGTGGCTGGATTGGTAATAAAACTAATCCTAATTTTTGCATTTATTCCCACAATACAAACAGAATGGTTTGTACCATTTATTGTAGATGCAATTGAGAATCCTAGTTTTAGTCCATGGTCATCATTTATCAGCTCTGATAAAGATATTCTAGCGTTCCCTTACGGCCCAATTATGCTGTTGGCGCATTTACCTACAACGTTTTTAGGCTGGGTAATAGATAGCGCTACTGGAGCTAATTATTTCTCTGGCCTAGGCTTTAGACTAAGTTTACTTGGTGCAGACATGTTGCTATTAATTTTATTGTTACAGCAATTTGAGAGTCGTTGGCGTGGCTTATTGATTCATTATTGGCTTTCTCCGCTGGTGTTACTCATTACCTACTGGCACGGGCAGACAGACCTAATTCCAATAGTATTGTTTATGACCTCTATTATTCTTCTAAAGAAAAACAAATTAATGCTTAGTGGTATGATTTTGGCAGCATCTGTAGCCGCAAAGCATAGCATGTTAATCACTATGCCATTCATTCTTATATACTCATGGTTTAAGCGTAATAATATTAAAGATGTCTATAGGTTTGTTTTATATTTTTTATTAGTGTTTTTATTGTTTGAAGGCTTGTTTTTATTTGACTATGGATTTCAACAAATGGTACTTAGCAATAGAGAGGCAGAAAAAGTTTTTTGGCTTGCTATATCTATGGGCGATCTGTTAAAGGTTTATATACTGCCTTTGGTTTATTTGCTTTTGGTTTATTTGACTTGGAGATTAAGGAGGATCAACTTTGAACTCTTATTGGCTACTTTAGGAGTTGCATTTAGTGTCTTGATTCTATTAACGCCTGCACCACCTGGATGGTTTTTGTGGCTAACCCCTATACTAGCATTGCACTATAGTCGAGGAAACGGTAATGCAGTGCTACTTGGCTCTCTCTTTAGTTTGGCTTTTGTGATGTATCATTCTATTTATAGTACAGGCGCCAAAATAGCTTTTTTTGATAATTTAAGCCTCTCTATGAATATTATTAATCTCTCTGATATGCCGTATATTCAATCCTTATTGAATACAGCTATTATTGGACTTGTAATGGTTATAACATTACAAGTCTTTAGAGATGGAATAAAAGGTAGTGATTATTATCATTTAGGTAAAAAACCCTTGGTCATCGGTATTTCTGGGGCGGATAATTCTGGAAAATTAAATTTTGTAGAGGCGTTGACAGGTCTATTTGGTAAAAATAAAGTTTTAACTATATCCGGTGAAAATTATTTTAACTGGGATAAATACTCACCTATGTGGCAGACAATAACAACCTCTAATCCCCGTGCAAGTAATATTTTTCTTATGATTAGCGATCTACGTAAGATTATAAGCGGAGAATGGATAAAAAGGAGGGGGTATAATCGTGATACAGGTCTTTTTTCTACGGAGAAGATACATCGGGGTCATCAAGTAATTATAGTTAGTGGTTTGCACGCCCTTCATACAAAACAGTTGATTGAAATACATGATGTAAAATTTTTTCTTTCGAATAAAGATGATAATCAGAAAAGCGTGAATAATGTAGATTTTGAGAAATACATTCAACCTCAGCAAAAGAGCGCTGATATTATTTTTGAAGCGCAGACTAAAAGTAATAAAAATATTGATTTAACCATTAGAATTCGTAACGGAGTTTACTACCAAGAGTTGTTTAGAGTGTTGATAGGAATCTGTGGACTGCAAATGGAGGTAATTGAACTTGATGAATATGGTAATGTTGAGCTTATTGTTCAAGGTGATATTCAATCTGGTGATATTAGACTTGCCGCAAATGTAATTACCCCGAATTTGAGTGAATTCATCGACCAAGAAAGTGGTTTTCATGGCGGTACAATTGGCGTAATGCAATTAGTGGCATTAATGGAAATTGATGAAGTGTTAAAAAGAAGAAGAGCGGCGGCATAGTGTTAAAGATTTACCAAGACAAAGTAATATTAAAGCCAAAAGCTGTCATATTTGACACAGATAATACTTTATATTTGTATGAGGTTGCGCATCGTGCAGCTATGAAATCAGTAATGAAAAAGGCAGAAAATACATTGGGAATTAGTAGTCAAGATTTTCAAGAAGTTTTTGATTTATCAAGAAAAGAAATAAAGCTGCAGCTAGGTAACACTGCTAGCTCTCATAGTCGTTTACTTTACTTTCAAAGAGCTATTGAAAAACTTGGAATGGGTACAAGAATTTTTCTAACACTGGATCTTGAGCAAACTTACTGGAGAGAATTTTTGGTTAATACTAGATTATTTCCAGGAGTGAAAGAGTTTTTGCAGCAATTAAAGAGTATTGGAATAAAAACAGCCAATATTACAGATTTAACTGCACAAATTCAATTTAGAAAAATAGTATATTTTGGCTTAGATGAGTATTTTGACTACGTAGTTACTTCAGAGGAGGCTGGCTGCGATAAGCCAAATATTGAACCTTTTAAAATGGCGCTTAATAAACTTAAGACTGATCCAGAAGATGTTTGGATGATTGGAGATAGTCCTGAGAATGATATCTATGGTGCTAAAAGTAATTTTAAAATGACAACTTTACAAAAGATACATAAAGGGGTTAAAGTTGGAAGTAATCAATTTGCACCAGATGTGTCTTTTGATCATTATTCTGAGCTTATAAGTCTGATTTCAGATTTATAAAAAAATTGATATTGATAAAGTGAATAAGATGCGTGAAACTGTTGAGAAATTTTGTACAATAATTGGATTAAATCCTATGTTGGTTCAAGGTGCTGGCGGCAATATATCTTGGAAAGATGAAAACACTCTTTGGGTTAAAGCATCTGGAATGTGGATGGTTGATGCTGAAAAAAAAGATATATTTGTACCAGTTGATCTAAAAAATATTAGAGAAGAAATAGCAAAACATAATTATTCTATTGATATGCAAACATTAACTTCATCTGAACTACGACCATCAATTGAAACTATTTTGCATGGTTTGATGCCACATAGAGTTGTATTGCACGTGCATGCCGTTGAAATATTGCCGTATTTAGTTACCCAAAATTATTCAAAATTACTTAATTCTATTTTAGAAGGTATGTATAACTCTGCTTATGTTGGCTATAAAAATCCAGGCCCTGATTTGGCGCAGGCAATCAGCGAAATATTTTTACGTTCACCAGAAACGCAGACTCTATTTTTGCAAAATCATGGAATTGTTGTTGGTGGTAATGATGTTGACGAAATTAGTAGAATTTTAGATGACTTAATTGATAAAATGAGTAAGCATTCAAACAATATAATTAACCCATGTAATGTTGTTAGTGTAGCCCCGCCTCCGAATGGATACCTTCCAATTTTAGATAATGAGATAAATAATTTGGCTTTGGATGAGAATTGCTTTACTCATGTTTGCAAAAATTGGGCTTTATACCCTGACCATGTTGTTTTTTTAGGGAGAAATTCATTTTGTTATGATAATGTAGAGGAATTTTCATCCTCCAATGTAGGGCCAGATTTGTTGTTTATTAAAGGTGCCGGTGTTTATACTCTGCCAAAATTTAGCCGTGCAAAACTCGATCAATTAAGGTGTTACTATGATGTGATTGTTCGGCTAGATATCAATCACAAAATAAGAACCCTTAACGATAAAGAGATTGATAAATTAATAAATTGGGACTTAGAGAAATACAGAATTAGACATACAAAGTAGGAAGCTATATCAACTGATTTGATATAGCCACACCTAGTTATTAATTTATGATAAATAAAAATATATCGGTTGTTACTATTACATTAAATGACGAAAAAGGATTGACGGAAACGCTTAATAGCTTGTATCGCCTTAAAACCAAGCCTGGCGAAATTATAGTTGTGGATGGCGGCTCAGTCAAATTGATAATTGATAATATTTTAGGAAAGTTTTCGATTAAATTGCCACAATTAAAGATTGTGTCTGAGCATGATAAGGGGATATATGATGCTATGAACAAAGGACATAGTCTCGCAAATGGTAAATTAATTCACTATCTTAATTCTGGAGATACTGTTTTTGGAGATCCTTATTTTAATCTTAACACAGCCTCTTTACTTCCTGTTCAATTTCTAGATGAGGAGGGTAAAAAGTGCGGTAGTGACAGGTTAAAATTACTTGGTACTGCGTATAATCATCAAGGGGTTATTTTTAAATATAATCATTTTTCTTATAATCTTAAATTTAATATAGCTGCAGATTATTTGTGCACTCTACGTTCGTTTCCGAATGGCTTGTCAAAATTGCCTTTGGTTAATGGTGGTGGTGTAATCTATACTCTGGGTGGCGTGTCTACACAAAAAACAGTTGTTGGGTCAGTAGAGATGATTATTGCGCTAGTATTGAGTAAGCCTTTTTATGCAATGTTATTAGTGCCTGAAATTATTTTAAAAATTCTTACCCCTCAAAAGGTTCGTAGGCTTATATTACGTAATTTTAGAAAATGAATTTATTAAAGAGAAAAAAATGAAAAAATATTTTGTAACTGGGGGGGCTGGGTTTATCGGAAGTCATATTGTAGATAGACTTATCAGAGAAGGTAATAAGGTAATTATTTATGATAATTTTTCAACAGGGCAAGAGAGGTTCATAACTGGCGCCATTAATACTGGAAAGTGTACTGTCATCAAGGGTGATTTGTTGGATCAAGAGTTGCTAGATGAGTCTGTTTCTGGATGTGAAATGGTGTATCACATGGCGGCGAATGCAGATATACGACATGGACTTGAGAACCCTTATAATGATATTGAGCAAAATACTATTGCTACTTTTAATCTTCTTGAAGCTATGAGAAAGGGCGATGTTAGGCGTATTGCGTTTGCTTCATCTGCTGCCGTTCTTGGAGAATCAGAGCAGTTTCCTACACCAGAAAGTTGTGCTATTCCTATTCAAACATCTTTGTATGGGGCGTCTAAAATGGCATGTGAAGGTTTGATATCATCTTACTGTGAGGGTTATGGTTTTGAGGGTTATGCATTTAGGTTTGTGTCGTTACTTGGTCCACGGTATCCGCATGGGCATGTTTTTGATTTTGTCAAGAAGTTAAAAAATGATCCGAGTAGGCTTGAAGTTTTGGGTGATGGTAAGCAAAGAAAGAGTTATATGCATATTGAAGATTGTTTAGATGCAATCTTTTTAGTTGCCAATGAGAAAAGAACAGCATTGCAAAGCAAGCATAATTATCAAGTCTATCATTTGGGAAACCAAGAATATATTGAAGTATCTCAGTCGGCAAGAATCATTATTGCACAAATGGGACTAACTGCAGAGATAGAATATACTGGTGGGCGACAAGGATGGGTGGGCGACAACCCTTTTGTATTTTTAGATGTCAGAAAAATGCAGTCTGAAGGATGGACACCAAAGAATAATATTAAAGACTCTGTTCGTGAAACGGTTGATTGGATCAATGATAATGAATGGGTCATGGAGAATCGTCAGTAATGGCACTAGTTTCGATAATTATGCCATCCTTTAATTCAGAGAAATTCATTGAAAATGCTATTGAGTCAGTACTGTCTCAAACTCTTGATGATTGGGAATTGTTGATATCAGATGGTGGCTCAAATGATAGAACTGTTGATATTATAAAAGAGTATTCAAGGCAAGATGATAGGGTTGTTTATATTGATAATAAAGATGATATGGGTCCAGCCCATGCACGTTGTGTTGGTGTGAAACAATGTTCAGGAGAGTATGTTGCTTTTTTAGATGCGGACGATCTTTGGTTGGTGGGTAAACTAGAGTCACAAGTGAAATTCATGCAAGAGGATAATATTGACTTTAGTTATACAAGTTATCGTTCAATGAATGAGTCTGGAGAGAGTGAAGGTTGCGTGATTCCAATGTATTCAAGTTACAATTTTTTTCAAGCACTTTCTCGTAGAGGGATTGGAATTTTAACGGTGATGGTCAAAAGGAAATTGTTAAGTAATGATGTTATTGAAACTTACGGTAAATCTCATGGCGAAGACTATTTGTGGTGGCTGTTGATTTTGAAACAAGGAACTGTTGCGAGACATCTTGATAAGGACACTGCTCGTTATCGCCATGTAGATGGAGCTTTGTCATCTCATCGATACCGATATAAGCATCAAGCGACAGTTTGGGATAGTTATCGAAACGAAGTTGGCTTGGGATTTCTTATGTCGGCATTTTGCTATGGCTCTTACTTGCTTGATGCATCTCTTAGAAAAATATGGACTATGGCTTGTAGTCGTCTTACCACAAGGTAGATAATGGGCAATAATAGGCGGCAAGTAGTTATCCTTGCAGGTGGAAAAGGCACAAGACTAAAAGAAGTATCTGGTGATTTGCCTAAACCTATGGTTTTTGTTCTTGGGAAGCCTTTATTGCAACATTTAATTGAACAGTGTGTTGAGCATGACATTACTGATATTAAGTTGTTGGTGTCTTATAAGAAAGAAGTCATTGAAGATTACTTTGGTGATGGTGGTCAGTATGGCGCTTCTATTGAGTATATTGTTGAAGATGTTCCCAGAGGGACTGCTGGCGCTTTGATGGATGCTTTGCCTGAGTTGAACGATCAGTTCCTTGTGGTTTATGGTGATACTTTCTTTGATATTGATTTGGGTGCTTTTTGGGAGTTTCATCAAAAACAGTTGGGTGGCGTTTCTATCTTTTTACACCCTAATGACCATCCATACGATTCAGATTTGGTTGAGATTAATTCAAGTTGCCGAGTGCAGAAAATACATCCGTATCCACATGATTCGCAATGGCATCAAAACTTGGTGAATGCTGCTATGTATATGTTTGATAAAAAAGTATTACAAGGAGTTGATCTTAGTCTTGTTTCTGACAGGCCTGATATTGCTAAGGATTTGTTTCCATTGATGTTGGAAATTGATAAGAAGCTGTATGGATACATCTCTACAGAATACATTAAAGACATGGGTACACCAAAGCGTTTGTCTAAAGTTGAGAGAGATATTGGTTCTGGCAAGGTTGAGTCTTTGAAAAGACAAACATCTAAAATAGCAATTTTTTTGGATAGGGATGGCACTATCAATCAGGAAGTCAATCATTTATCTAATGTGGATCAATTTAAACTTATTGATGGCGTGGGTGAAGCAATTTGCCGAATTAATGCAGCAGGCGTTTTAGCTGTTGTAGTGACTAATCAGCCTGTGATTGCTAGGGGTGAGTTAAAGGAATCTGAGTTGAGGGCGATTCATAATAAAATGGACACATTGCTTGGCGAACAGGGGGCTTATGTCGATAGGTTGTATTACTGCCCTCATCATACAGATAGTGGTTTTGAAGGCGAGGTTGCTGAGTTGAAATTTGATTGTGATTGCAGGAAGCCAAAGACTGGAATGTTTGAACAAGCCAAAGAAGATTTGAATATTGTATTAGAGAGGTCTTGGATGGTTGGTGATAGTTATAGAGATATATTTGCTGCACAGAGAGTAGGTATGAAAAGTGTCTTGGTGCAGACGGGATATGCTGGAAAAGATAGTTATAAAAATGTTAATCCAGATTTTGTTGTACAGGATTTGAGAGCTGCGGTTGGAGTAATATTAAAGGAAAGTGAATAATATGATTGTTAGTAAGACACCATTGAGAATGAGTTTTGTGGGAGGTGGTAGTGATTTACCGTCTTATTACAGGCAAAAGGGCGGTGCAGTGTTATCAACTTCAGTTGATAAGTACATGTATGTGACAGTCAATCAAAAATTTGATGGTGATATTAGATTAAGTTATTCTATTACTGAAGATGTGAATAATGCTAAGCAGTTGAAACACCCTATTGTTCGTAATACCTTAGCATTGTTGGGTATTCCCAAAGGGATTGAGATTGCCTCAATGGCAGATATACCTTCTAAGGGGGTCGGCCTAGGCTCATCAAGTTCATATACGGTTGCATTATTGCATGCGTTATATGCATATCAAGGTCGGGATATTTCTAAGGAAGAATTGGCTAGACTGTCAAGCCATATTGAGATTGATTTGTGTGGAGAGCCAATTGGAAAGCAAGATCAATATGCCGCTGCGTATGGTGGGTTGAATCTTATTGAGTTTAATGAAGATGATTCAGTAGTGGTGAGCCCGATTCGCTGCAAACCTAAAACGATTCAAAAAATGGAAGAATCGATCATTGTTTTTTTTACAGGACGCACTCGTAGTGCATCCACTTTACTTGCTAAGCAATCAGATAATATGAATCAAGCTGACAAAAGAAATTTGATGTCAAATATGGTATCGTTGGCTTACGATATGAGAGATTTACTTGAAAAAGATGATGTTGAGTCATTGGGCGAGCTGTTAGATAAGAATTGGCAATTAAAACGACAGATGGTGGTGGGCATAAGTGACCCGCAAATTGATGATTGGTACAACAAAGGAATATTATCAGGTGCTACAGGCGGCAAGCTACTGGGTGCGGGCAATGGTGGTTTTATTATGTTCTTTGCACCAAAGGCAAAACATGCTGACATCGTGTTAACAATGAAAGATTTACAAAGAGTGCCTTTTTCTTTCGATAGTAATGGTAGTCAAATCGTATATTCAGATTGAATAAAAGGAGAACTTCATGAAGTTTACAATTGGAAATTATATTGAACAGCATAATTTAGTGATTGAGAGTTTTGATTATCAAGAAATTGAAAATGCGATTAATCTAATTAAAGAAACCGCTGAGAAGGGAAAAAGAATTGCTGTATGTGGTAATGGCGGTAGTGCTGTAGCAGCGTCACACTACATTACTGATTGGAATAAAATGGTTTATAGTCACGCTAGTTTAAGATTCAATGGAATTTGCCTGTCAGACAATATTGGCTTGATTACAGCATACTCAAATGACCTGTCTTATAATGAAGTATTTTCAGAACAAGTTAAGAACCTGATGGAAGAGGGTGATTTATTAATCATGCTCAGTGGTAGTGGCAACTCAGGTAATGTCATTAAAGCAGCTGAGATTGCAAATGGTATGAAGGTTATTACTCTGGCAATTTGTGGTTATGACGGCGGTAAATTAAAGCAGATATCTAGCAATTCTGTTTGGATACGCTCTAATGATATGCAGCTTTGTGAGGATGCACAGACCGTGTTTGGGCATATGGTAATGAAAAGTCTTTGTAAAGAAAAAATATTTATCGATAGTTAAAGTGAATAGTTAGTTATGTTGATATATTATTATGAGTCGATATTAACCAGCCTAATAGTATCTTTTGCATTGTGCTACGTAATTATATTTTTTTAGACTCTATTCTTATGCCTAAGCTTTTCAGGACACTATAGCAATATAAAGTCAACTATTTTTTATAAGATGTGCCGTATTAAACTATAATAGTATTAATGCTTTTATCAATTCTAATTTCACTAACCCTAACCCTGATCATTGTTCTTCTTCCCAAGAGCTGGGTAACAGATTTAGATGATTTGACTGGTATCCAAAAATTTCATCATCAGCCTACACCTAGAATTGCAGGTGTCCCAGTATTTATGAGTTTTTTTATCGGCCTCTGGTATCTTGATTTACAAGAGGTGGATTATGTTTTTCTTCTGTTGGCCTCCTTGCCTGTATTTATGGGTGGCTCGATTGAAGATATAATTGTTCGTGTATCTCCATTTAAACGAATGACTTCTATATTAGCATCCATTGTTATGATGTTTTTTTTTCTTGATATTAGAATTGATTTTTTAGGATTTACTCTAGTTGATTATCTTTTGTCTAATTCTATAGTCAGTCTGCTATTTACATTGCTAGTGGTGGGAGGGGTTGTAAATGCTATAAATATTAT
>Ga0209142_1002150_pt1 | contig 9876 bp, 9 predicted proteins | sample SaaInlV_120m_DNA_FD_184678 | JGI IMG/M metagenome (GOLD analysis project Ga0209142, IMG submission 184678) | Marine microbial communities from expanding oxygen minimum zones in the Saanich Inlet - Saanich Inlet SI074_LV_200m_DNA (SPAdes) (version 2) | ecosystem: Environmental > Aquatic > Marine >... | reverse complement strand
AAAGCTGTTTTCTCACCCTGGCCAGATAAACTCAAAAAGTCGACTCAATTATTGTGCTGGGATATGAAAATTTGAATACGAAAAATCACACAGGCCAGGAAAAATAGCTATTTATGGTCGGTAACTAGTTAATTCAGATTTTAAGTTTTTTAATGGTAAGCTTGTTTCACGTCAAGAACTGTTAAATATTATTGAGAGTTTAATTAATGATGATGCTGAAGCTATTGAATATATAAACACTAAAAAATAGCCATAAGCTTTAAAGATTCTCTGATTAAATTTAAAACTTAGAACAAGATCGATCCACATAATAATCTTGCTCTTCTACACACCAAAATACTCTACTGTGAAAAGTAGTAGATAAATCTTATCATGGTGACTTTGAAGACAAGCATTTACATAAAGCACAATAATTTTTAATTTTAAATCGCATAGGAAACAATATGAACTGGAATGTATACCTCTCTGGTGAAATACATACTGACTGGAGACAACGGATCAAAGATGGTTGTAATGCACAAAATTTGTCAATTATATTCACCTCTGCTGTTACAGATCATCAAGACAGTGACGCGGCAGGTGATTTACTTGGTGCAGAAGAAAATAACTTTTGGCGTGATCACAAATCAGCAAAAGTAAATGCAATAAGAACTAAAACACTTATTCAAAACTGTGATGTAGCCGTGGTTCGTTTCGGAGACAAGTACAAACAGTGGAATGCAGCTTTTGATGCGGGTTATTGTGCTGCACTTGGTAAGCCCTACATTACGCTTCATGACAAAAATATAATTCACCCGCTAAAAGAGGTCGATGCCTCAGCAATGGCCTGGGCCAAGACACCAGAGCAAGTTGTAGAAATCCTACAATATGTTATTACCAAAGAATGAAGCCTATCGGATACATTTACTTCAAGTTATCGTTAAATAAAAAAAGATATGAACAAACCTGAAAAGTGCATACAAACCGAGATAGTAGTTGAAGCATCCATTGAAGAAGCCTGGGATGCATGGACAACAGAAAACGGTATTAAAAGCTTTCTGGCCCCGGCATGTGACATAAACTTAAGCCCAGGTGGGAAGTATGAAATTTATTTCAACCCTGATGCACCCTATGGAGAAAAAGGCGGAGAAGGACTCATCATATTGGCTATAGATCATTTGAAAATGTTATCTTTCACCTGGAATGCCCCGCCTTCACTTCCACTAGTCAGAAATCAGAAAACCCATGTAACCATAAGGTTTGAACCTGAAGATGAAAAATTAACACGGGTATTGCTTAATCACAATGGTTGGGGATCGGGTGGAGAGTGGGAGAAAGCATTTGAATATTTTGAACAGGCCTGGGGGAAAATAGTTTTACCAAGATTAAAATTCCGTTTTGATCAGGGTCCTATAGACTGGTCAAATCCACCTCGATTTTAAAAATATTTATAATAGAGTTTCGCTAAATTGAAAAGCTATTAAATCGATTTCCTTGTTATAGAAAAGTGTTATAGCGATTAGACCTCGTTTAGATATAGAATCTAACAATAAATACATTATTGATTCAACTGCTTTAAAAAAACGACCGTAATGTAAAGCAGGCGTGTAAATTCTCAATCACAAACTACGATAAATTTAATTTATAGGATGTTTTGGCAATGAGTAAGAAACACCAGAAAGTTCTTTCTTCCATATTTAGTGATCATCTCAGTAGTAACATTCACTGGAAAGAAATTGAATCCTTACTTATCCATCTTGGTGCTGAATTTAGAGAAGGTTCGGGAGCTAGTCTAGCTGTTACTCTAAATGGAATAGAGTTCACCCTGCATCGAGGGCACCATAACTCTACAATGCCTAAAAAAAGCCTGCACGAACTGAGAAAGTTCCTGAAATCAGCAAAGGTAAATAATTAGTTTCTTTTAAAAACACCTCGTTTAAAATAAATAATATTAAGATACAGTTCTCAAAAATTATTTTAATGCCTGCATTTCTATTGTCATTTTCTAATCAATCTTTACGTGGTAATCGTGCTGCAACTTTTTTAGGATCAGCGCCTTTACGAGTCACAATATCAAAAGTCTCTGGTGAGGGATCAAATATTTTCTTAATTGCTTTTTGGTCTTTGCTATCAAGTTCATTAAAATTGACTATCTCGCGTTTTATATCCCCTTGGACTAAAAGCTCGGCATCACGAAATATTGATACGCCTTTTACAGCACGTAGTACTTTTAGCCCAACACGACTAATGGTGGTTTTAAAAACTGCACAAACTTTGGGACGAAAACCAGTGATATCTTCTTCACCATACCTGATACATTCATCTATTACATAAGTCAGAGTATCAGGAGTCACTGTTAACGTATCTGATAATATTGAAGTACTAAAAAATAGTAACTCACCTTGTTCCTGTGCAACTAAATTAGCTGATTCACCTGTAGAGGTTGCCGCTTTAGCAGTGGAATTATTATCGCTGCTACTGGTAGAACACTGGCACATTTGTGTCACCTGTGCTGGAGTAAACCCTTTATCCATGTAGAAACCTATCGCATCTTTACTACAATCTGTTTCTGCCCATAGTTGAGCCGAGGTAAGTAAAAGCAACATCGTTAAAGTAGAGTGCAGTAAAAATCTAATCATATTCATTGTATTATCGTATTTAGAGAAAATCAGTCTATCGCTTTTCCAGGCTGTTATCCAGATTAGGTTCAGCCTGAACCCGATACACTACCCATATCAGGATTTTTCATGTTAACTAAATTACAAGCTACAACAGCAGGGAATCCTTGACTAAAGGTAAATCTAGGGGAGACAAAGCATACCGAACTTGTATAATAGCTGGTTCTTAAATTTATACCGCTTACGAGAACTATTTTATGCAAAGCAATAAAAATGCATTACAAAAAGTATCTTTTTATTCAGCAATTATTAGCATTATTGCCGCTGTTGCCTGCCTGGTTTTTCTGTATTTAAGGGTAGATGACTTTGGCTTTGAAAACCCAATCTCAGCCAGCCTGATGGCAGCTTCCTTCTTTTTCGTTTCTGTGGGTGTAGTACTGATGGTTATAGCCAAAAGCAATCTTCCCAGCTTTAAAATAAATGACAAATAATAAATCATCATCCAGAAGACTCGGCCCTGCGATAAATCACTGAGCAAGCATTTGCAAGCACTGATTATTAAACCAGACCATGAATTTAAATGACCCCTTTAACAGACTTTCACGAAAGCAACACAATGAATACATTGCTTTTCGTGAATCAATAAAGGAATCAACCATCAGCAGTCAAAGCGACATCGAAACACTGCTGAAAAATATCCACAAACGCGCACTGGTTATTATCATTCTAATCATAATTACTGCTGCATTTGTTTTGATGTTGTTACCCCACTTGAAAGTTTTTGTGACTATTTTTTCTGTACTGGCTCTGCTGTGGTTGTTCAACATTAGTTTGAAGGGGCATAGTTATATTAAACGTTACCTGAAAGAAGAATTTGGGCATCAGGAATGACACCTTGATTTTTATCTGACTCTCAATTATTTTACCTCTTTCCATCACATGTCCGTAGCCTGAAGGCAGGGAATTTTTCAGATTCACTATCGTGACTCTTGAGTAAGGATTATCGATGACCAATGAACAAATAATATTATTTTCACTCATGGCTGGTGTTCTGGGCATGCTGTTATGGGGAAAATGGCGCTATGATCTGGTGGCTTTCAGCGCTTTGGTACTCGGCTTGATTCTACAGGTTATCCCAAAAGACCAGGCATTTTCCGGATTTGGTCATCCAGCTGTCATCATCATCGCACTGGTTTTGATCGTATCAAGAGGGCTCTCTCAGTCTGGAGCCATTGAAATGCTAACCAGCAGAGTCATCAATGCTAAGCGCCCACTCTCCTTGCACATTGCTTCTATGGGGCTTCTGGGCGCAGTATTATCTGCATTCATGAATAATGTAGCTGCTCTGGCACTATTAATGCCTGTTGATATGCAAGCCGCCAGCAAAGCTAAACGATCCCCTGCTCTCTCACTGATGCCTCTATCTTTTGCTACCATTTTAGGTGGCATGGTAACCCTGATAGGCACGCCTCCCAATATTGTAATTTCTCAATTTCGTGAAACAGCTTTGGGGGCACCCTATAACATGTTTGATTTTGCCCCCGTGGGTCTGGGAGCGGCTCTCGCAGGTTTAGTATTTGTAGCGGTCATTGGCTGGCGTCTGGTTCCCTCTGAGCGATCAAAAACAAATGCAGCAAACGATTTAAGTAACCTTGAAGGTTATGTCGTCGAGGTAGGCGTTGAAGAAAATTCAACAGCTATCGATAAAACCATCAGAGAGCTTACAGATCTTGCCGAAGAAAATGATGTTCTCATTCTGGGTCTGGTGCGAAATGGCAACAGATTCGCGGGCAGAGCCTTGAGAGAGCAGATTAAAAAAGGTGATTTACTGGTACTTGAAGCAGGTCCAAAAGCAATAGAGAGTTTTGTCTCAGCACTTAAGTTATCTTACTCACGTTCCGAAAAACATACCGGTACTCTGGCGGGCACATTGTCTATGGTCGAAACCACAGTGCCTGTTGAATCCCGTATAACCGGCCGTTGTGCACTCGATGTGCGACTTTTATATCGACACGGCATTATGTTGCTCGGGGTCTCACGTGAAGGAAAACCCTTTCGAGACCGTGTCAGAAAATTAATCATTCAACCTGGTGATGTTTTATTGATGATGGGTGAAGAGGATCAAATTGATGATGTGATTAGCTGGCTGGGCGTTTTGCCACTAGCCCCACGTGGTTTACAGGTAACCCAACACGATAAAGCCTGGTTATCAATTTCACTTTTTGCTGCTGCCATTTTGTTAGCCAGTTTCGGGTTTATCTATCTGCCAATTGCTTTAGCGGCCTGCGTCGTACTTTTTATTTTACTAAAAGTCATTTCACTATCTCAGGCCTACGAATCAATACAGGGTTCAGTATTAATTCTTCTAGCGTCATTAATTCCTTTAGGTGCTGCTCTGGAAAAGTCGGGTGGTACGGCATTGATCGCTGAAGCTATTATTGATGTTACGGCTGGATGGCCTGCTGTTGCTATTTTAGCACTTTTGATGGTAGTGACCATGACACTGTCAGATGTCCTAAATAATGTTGCCACTGTGCTTGTGGCAGCGCCTGTCGCCATCAATATCGCAGAGCGTCTGCAGGTAAACCCCGATGCTATGTTGATGGGCGTCGCGGTTGCCGCTTCCTGTGCATTTTTATCCCCCATTGGGCATAAAAACAATACCATCATAATGGGGCCGGGGGGCTATCGTTTTGGTGATTACTGGAGAATGGGTTTACCGCTTGAAATTCTTATCATCATAGTTTCAATCCCGCTAATACTGGTATTTTGGCCATTATAAACTCTTAATAGCTTCCACCACTTTCATATGAATCGAATGGAGTATGTCTACCCACAAGTTGTTCAATCAGCTCAAGCTCTGAGTCGGTATGATTAATCACTGGCGCTGGAACAATAACTTTACCTGTACTGCCAGGTAAAATATAAACAGGACTTTCATGGTGTTTTGTTTTCACGTCCAGGCTTACATCCGGCTTCTCAGTTGAACTAATTACGGTATGTCCGTAACAGGTACAGACATAAGATTTTTCTGCATCAGATTCAATATAAATCCCTGTTCCCCTGATACCGATAGTTGCTGTCCGGGTGTTAATTTGGTGTGGTTGAACACGCTTCCCAAAAACTGACAATAACTTACCGGTCAGAATTCGCATTCCATCAATCAGCATATCCACTCCACCCAACTGTAACTCACTTTCACTGCGCAAGATAAATGCATCTTTACCCACAGCAAAAATGACTCGACTGGACGGTCCGGTTTTAATCAGCGAGTTAGCACCAATAAATGTTTTGATGTCAGCAGGTTTACCATCAACTGTCACTGACCCTTTAATTTTAAAAATAGAACGTCCGGGCGGAAGCTTTCGTGACATACCTCCCAGGGCCAGAGCTGGCTGATGCAGGCTAATAATTGATCCACTGGCGAATAAACCCATGCCCAGTGCTTGAACCAGGTACCGTCTTCTTTCGTCTGTTAATTTATCAGACATAAAGTTATCCACCATTTAAAAATTGGAATCAAATTTTCATGTAACAGGAAAACAGAATACTAGACTACACCACAATAAAGACTAGTAAAGTTTTAATATGAAGTGGATTTCCAACGCTGCATAAAACTATCAACTGATTTCTTTGGTGTCTTTGTAAGTTTTTTAATCAACTCAAAAGGTATTTCTGCAATGTTATATTCAACACAAAGACTTTCCAGCATTGAAAGCCATAACTTAGTTGTCATTTCAGAATCATATAAAGCCCTGTGATAATCACCCTCTACAGAAATATCCAGGTAATCAATTAACGTTGCTAATTTATAGTTTGGTGCAGTCTGATAAACTCTTCTGGCGGCTAACATGGAACAGACAAACTGCCCCGAATAGGATCTTGATATTTGTTTCAATTCAGCATCCAGGAAACATTTATCAAAAGAAGCATTATGAGCAACCAGATGATAATCCTCAATAAAGTCAGCAAAATCATTCATGACTTCTTCACAGGGAGCAGCATCTTTAAGCATGCTATTGGTGATCCCGGTATAGCTCTCAATAAAACCATCTACGCGAAACCCCGGATTCATTAATTGCTGAAATCGATCCTTGATGACTCCATTTTCAATAAGCACAGCACCAATTTCTATAGCCCGGTCACCTTGATTAGGGGAAAGCCCTGTTGTTTCAAAGTCCAGTATAATGATTGTATTTGCATTCGGCATTCAAGTTATTCCAAAAATCATAATGACTAAATTGTAGGCGAAGCTCTCTTCCATATTCATTTCACGTTAATATAATAAACATGATAATGTGTTACTCAACCAATCAACCCTTTAAACAGGAAAATATATGTCTAAAACTATTTCAATACCAGCCATCATTGCTGCATTTGCCTTGTTTGTAAGCAGCATGTCATTTGCGCAAAATACAGCTGATGATAACTATAATAAAGGCCTTGAGTTTTTAGCTAAAAACAGCCAGGCCAAAGACGTTAAAACAACCAGTTCCGGGCTTCAATACCTGGTTCTTAAAAAAGGGTCCGGAACCACTCATCCCGGAGCCACTGATCGTGTCAAAGTGCATTATCATGGCACCTTAATTGATGGCAAGGTATTTGATAGCTCAGTGGACAGAGGTCAGCCAATTTCATTTGGACTTAACAGGGTTATTAAAGGTTGGACCGAAGGTTTACAATTAATGGTTGTTGGAGAGAAAACAAGGTTATTTATCCCCAGTAATTTAGCTTATGGAAAACGTGGTGCTGGTGCGATCATAGCACCAAATTCTGCTTTGATTTTTGATGTAGAGTTACTAGGTATTAATCAGTAAGAATTGACTCTACCACTGGAAACATCCCTATTTCAGAAATTGTTGTTTTGAAATAGGGAGTCATTCAAAATCTTCCAGAAACTTTACCACCCCATTATTAACTCAACTTCACCCATTATTCATTCCTGGCAGTAAAGAACAGGAAACAATAATTTGAGGAGAGAAGTGTTATTTTATGCTGACAATATTACTATAATCAGAATACTCTGAAATCAATTGATCATATAAACCTGATATCTTGACCCACTCATCAGGGAACTCTTTCGAAAGAGTTTGATGAAGTTGATCGAATTTTGGAAAAAAGACATCTACATTTTTTGTATATGCCAGTAACTCAAGCTCTCTGATATCAAGACAACCATCTCCATCCAGAGTTAATCTAGCATTTTTAAGCAGATCAAATGCTTCGTCATATAATTGATAAGCAATCAACACATCAATCTCACCATACAGAGCTTCTGAATTCGCATCATCAGTTTCCACAAGTGATGGTTCCGGCTTAAATTCACGAGCCTGACTGACAGCATCTTCAAATTTTTGCTCGGCTAACTGAAGACTGGAAACATCAGGAGTATTTTCAGTCACATCTTCTGTTGGCTTTGATTTTTCTATAGCAACAGTTTTCTGGTATTCGATATCTTCTTTTTCCTTGATAATTACATCAGCAACTTCATCCTGTTTGCTTTCAGCTTTTACTTCAGCTTTTACTTCAGCTTCACGACTAGAGAGTGTATTAACTCGACGACGCCAGATAATTTCCCGGGTTAATAAAATCAGTACCGCCACTATCAGCAGAAGCCCGGCCCATAGCATGTATGTATTCAGCCGGTTTGATTGGATTTCAGGGTTAACTATTGTCCTTATTTCCGGCACCTCCAGTTTGGTAACAACAGGTATTGACTCTGCTTTAGAAACTATTACAGGAGCTTCTAACGCTTCTAAACGACGATTAATAGTGTCTATTTCATCAAGACTTTTTGACAAGCCTTCATTCATGACCTGATCTTGCTGAAGTAATAATTGATTTTGTGCACTGCTAAGACTGCTTTCAACAGAAACTCCACTCCCATCCTGACTGGCAACAACAGAGCGGGAGTTTTCTAACGCTTCAAGACGCAGATTAATCAACTCAATCTGCTGATTTTTATGTTCCAGTTGAGCCGCTATTTTCTGTAACACAGCAGACTGTACTTTCATCGCATCATTCTGGCTTTGAACAACAGATGATAAAGTTTTGAACTCACCCGACACTGTTCGCCAGGCTTCTACATCACTGATCATACCTTGATTTAACTGTTGCTCCGCACTACCTGAACTTTCATTTATGACGGTTGGCTGTTCGCTGACAGTGCTGACTTCTTGCTGGCTAACCTGTGGTGTTATCTCAGCGGGTTGTTGTGGACTGGTTTTAGCTGACTCAGATTCTTTTTGCCTGATAGTTGACTGTTTTATTGAAGAATCATTTTTTGAAACAGAATAGACAAAATTGATTGATTTTTGCCGTGAAACCTCTGCCACCGCACTTTCAGCAGGAATTAATAGTGAACTGCCAGATTTTAAACTATTGATGTTACCTGATTGGAACTCAGCTTTATTAAGCAGATAAAATGCCCGCATGATCTGGTAAACAGAGTATTTTTCTGCCATTGGAGAGTTTTGAGCAATAATCGAAATACTGTCATTTCCCACTCGAATTGTATTGGATGAAGTACCTGCCTGCTGAGTAACCCCGGTTTTTTCAACTGCTTTGTTGACCGGTGTATCTGTAACGGCTGTATCTGCTACTGAGTTTGAAACTGCTGTAACGGCAACAGTATTGGTTTCAACCTGATAAACTTCAGCATACTCACGAGGATCCAGCATCACGGTATACATACGGGTTAAACTGCTTTGCTTTTCCGTCACTTTTACCAGAATATCTAAAATAGGCTCTCTGATTCTTTTTCTGGTGGAAACTTGAACAATATGCTGACTACCCTGCCCGGCTGTAATTTTAAATTTTAATTTACTTAGAAAATAAGGTCTTTCCAAACCCATTGATTGGTATGTTTTCTGATCTGCCAATGAAAGAATGATATCTCCAAGCTCATCTGCTGCGATACGATCCAATGTAAAACTAGCACTTAGGGGCTCATTCAAATGTGATTTAACTTTTAACTGTCCTAGCTCAACAGCATTTGCCGAGCTAAATATCAGTATAAAAATAAATAGTATGTTTTTTAACTTGTTCAAAACTGTCACCTGATAATTCCTGTTATTAAGCCCTTAATAAAGTGATCTATTCATATGAAAGTATAGATTATAAATATAATTTAACCATAATAGCTTTAACCAGCGAATTGACTCAAATTAAATGTAACCATAAGGAGTAGCAGTTTAGTATCGTTGACTCATATTACAGGTAACCGAAACTGGGGGCTGTAATATGGGTAAAAAGGAACGGCTAGCCTACCTAAAGGCTA
>Ga0209142_1002141_pt1 | contig 9889 bp, 9 predicted proteins | sample SaaInlV_120m_DNA_FD_184678 | JGI IMG/M metagenome (GOLD analysis project Ga0209142, IMG submission 184678) | Marine microbial communities from expanding oxygen minimum zones in the Saanich Inlet - Saanich Inlet SI074_LV_200m_DNA (SPAdes) (version 2) | ecosystem: Environmental > Aquatic > Marine >... | reverse complement strand
AGGAAATCGCTACTTACATCCCTGATGGTCGGGTGGTAGGCGGCTAACTCAAATAGACCAAGCTAAGCATGTAGACTCTTTGTTTGAAGGTTTTCGGACGCGGGTTCGATCCCCGCCATCTCCACCAATTTAACTTATCAGTACTTATCATAAATACTTAAATATCCCTATAATATAGGGATTTAATAAGTATTTATCTTACTATTTCTTATCATTACTTTCTGTAAATTCTTATATAAAAGCGGGTAGAATTGTGGGTAAATTATAATCAATTGTTAAAAATAACAACTTTTACCCACAATGTTAAACGACACTCAAATCAAACATGCCAAGTCCAAGGATAGGCAATACCGTTTAAGCGATGGAAACGGCTTAAATATACTCATCACTCCTAAAGGTAAAAAGACCTGGGTGTATCGATATAGATTTAATGGCAAAGAAAATACTGCAACACTTGGTCATTACCCTACGGTATCTCTACTAGAAGCAAGGCTAAAGCGTGCTGAAGCTAGAGAACTACTTGTTCAAGGTATTGACACTATAAACAGCAGAAAATTAGCTCTAGTATCTCGATAGGGAGTAGTTTCAATGACATGTTTAATCAATGGTTTGAGCTGAATAAAGAATCATGGAAGCCTAACTACCAACAGGATTTAATCAAACGAAGTAAAAAACACTTGTCACCTTATATTGGGAATCGAAATGTAAGTGAGATAACATCTCAAGAAATGCTTGGGGTATTTAAGATCATTGAGAGTGCAGGGACTATTGATACACTACACAAAGTAAAGGGCTGTGCGAGTCGGGTTTTTCGATACTGCGTAGGGCTTGGAATTATTGAACATGATCCAACCAGGGATTTACCTAACGAGATATTTAAACGTAAAAAAGTAACTCACCTCGCCCACATTACCGACCCTAAAGAAATCGGAGGGTTGCTTAGAATGATTGATGAATATCAAGGCACATATCAGATTGAAAACGCATTAAAAATAGCGCCCTACCTATTTCTTCGCCCTGGTGAACTTGCAGGTATTGAATGGAATGAGGTTGATCTTAAAGATAAACTCATCCGTATCAATGCTAAGCGCATGAAGATGAAGGCTACTCATTTAGTTCCCCTATGCCCGCAAGTCATATCATTATTTGAGAGTCTTAGAAACATCAAAACTGGCAGTGATTTCGTCTTCCCAAGTCTCAGATCAAGCACACGCCATATATCCCCAGAAAGCCTTAGAGCCGGACTTAGGCGAATGGGTATTGACAAAGAAGAAATGACCACGCACGGTTTTAGGCACATGGCCAGTACGCGATTATACGAACTAGGCTACAAAGGGGATGTTATTGAACGTCAACTTGCCCATGGTGAGCGCAATAAAATTAAAGCTGCGTACAATCATGCTGAATATTTAGATGATCGCAGAATTATGATGAATGAGTGGGCCGACTATCTAGACGAGTTAAAAATCAGATAACATTTTCAGTTCATTTATTCAAATTAATATTTTTATAGTATGGTTATTATTTCCCATAGAATATCACACCTTACCATATAGTCTTATATAGTCTTAAGTCATTGATTTTTATACTAAAAAAATACATCATGTATCCTTAATTCGTCTATATAATCCGCATCCAAGTTAAAGCAAGATAAAGCAAATCTTGATAATTTATAACAAAGTTGATAGGAGATATATGGACTTAAAAATAATCAAACTTCCCCAAGTCATGACAATGACTTCTTTTAGTGTTTCTTCAATTTATAGATTGTGTGCGATCGGGAAATTTCCAAAGAAGATAAAGATAGGTTCGCGATCTGTTGGATGGCGTGAAAGCGATGTCATTGATTATATTAATCAGTGCGAAAAAGACAGTTAAATTGAAAGCGGTTTTCACACAGCGGTTTTCACACACTAATGCCTAGTAAAGTCTATACGGCTTCAATATAAAGTGCATTTAAAAGTAACTCATATGTTCTGGTATTTTCTATTATCTATACAAGCCAATAACAGTGAGTAATCGTAACAATAGAAAGACTGTGTGCTTTGATGAACAATACAAATATAACGATGAGACGGTGACAATACAGCAAGGCAAACAAGGTGTGTATATCGAGACGCTTAACAAGATCATCGAGCAGTTAGATATTGCGCTACAAATACATAAAAGGATTCTGGTGCATAGATTTGATTTACATGTTAATTACTACGAAGGTAATAGTAAGCGATTATCAAAATTCATGAATAGATTAAAGCAATGGATTAAAAGAAATTATGGAATTATAGGTATTGGATCCATATGGGTTAGAGAGCGAGAGAAATCTAAAGAACAGCACTATCACTTAGCACTATATCTTGATGGCAACAAAATACAACACCCTAAGAAATTAAATGCTCAAATAAAGGAAATGTGGGGACCTCATGGACACATGCCAACTATATCAAACCCTTTTTACTATATAGATAAAAACAACCTTGAAACAGAAAGATTGGAGGCAATATACAGGGTCTCATATTTGGCCAAGGTGAGAGGAAAAGGCTACAGAGATGAACAAGCCAAGGACTATGAAGCTAGTAGGTTAAAACTTAAAATATGAGCCGATATTTAAGCCTAAGCAGCCTTCTCATCTTGAGAAAAAGCTTCTTTTAAAACTGATTGCATGAGTTGTTCGGCATTAGTTTGAGAACTGGTAATCTGCTCTTCTAGCTGGTCACAAATGGCAAAGAGATTTTCAACTTTTTTTACTATTTCTTTTTGTTCTTCAAAGGGTGGAATTGGCAGCATGGTTTTTTTAACAATATCTGCTCTGATATTTTTTACAACAGCACCACTGGCAGACTCTAAAAATTGATTTTGAACAAATAAAGAAGTGAGTAGGTTGTAAAAATAATCAACATCAATCGCCTTGAATAATTTAATTAGAAACCATCCGTCATGTATATAACCCTCTATTCCCATAATAAAAGGCTTTCCAAAAGACATAGAGTTAGAAAGGATAAAATCTCCAATTTCAACTAATTGGGACTTGCTTGCACCTTCTTTTGTTATTTTTTGATGTGTTTTTACTATTACTTTATTCACATTTTTTGTATCACCAATTTTTATCCAATTCACTCCATCGGTATTATTGGTTATGTAAGATGAAATTGGTCTTGGAGAAGACCCTCTTGTCATATATGCAGACTCATCAAGCAACAACCAAACCCAACTCTCAGGCAATTCAAATGGTTTTTCATCATCTGTAATTGCTGGCAATGCCTTTTGTTTTTTGATCTTCTTATCTTTAATCAGTTGCTCTTTTTCAGCTTGAATGCGTTTTAACAGTTCACTAGCTGGTTCAACATCAGGGTTCTGTTCGCGCCAATCTTTAGTTAATTTCCCTTCAATAGCATCTTGTAGGATTTGTTGACGAAGTTTTTTGAGTAAATTTTGTTGCCTGGTTAATTCAATATTTATTTTGTGGCCATTAATCTCATTTAGGTGTATTTGTATAATCTTATCCTCAATATTTTTTGAGAAATACTCCTCTCCTTTTTTTAAACAATTGTTTGCAAGATCATCAATAAAGTTAACGACTTTTTTCTGAGTTTGGATAGAATTTGGAATTATTATACTCTTTGCTTTGATTAGTCCAAAATGCCTCCCATAGCTCTTGGTTCCCACTTCAACTCCAATTAAAGAATAGTAAAAAAACTTTGGATATATTGTATCAATGGGCTTGAGTAACTTTACACCGTCCGCCCCAATAACAAAAGGGAAGTCTATATACTTTATCGTTTTTGAGTGATCGCCATACACAATTAACGGTAAAGATTCACTAACCAAGTTTGATGATTTGTCACTATATCCGATGATAAGATCTTTACTTTGAGATACCACTGGAAATGCCCCAGACTGTTGAATTTCTTTTTTTGTTAAGCCTTTTGGTAGCTTAAATGGCAATCTTTCAATGGCATCCACAACATTTATTATTGAACTATTGTTAGTACCTAAATATTCACTTATTAATTGGATATATGTCTTGAGATTTACTTTAAAAACGTTTTCCCATTCATTCACTAGATTAACCCTTTTTTAAGCTGATTTAACAATTCATCACTTTTAAAAAATGACTGGTGAAGCATGTCTAATAACTCTGCACTTGTATGTTGCACATCTTCCTCTTCTTGGTGTGGGTTTTTAATATCGAGGTTATAGCCATTGGTTTTAATGGTTTCAATATCCACTTGCCAAGCTTGCTCGTTTTCTTCTTGGCTATCCCACCATTCTTTTAACTTATCAAACTCTGAGAGTTGAATGGGCTTGGTTTTTGAATAAGCTTTTTGTGTTGCTGGTAATTGATGTTGATAGTACCGAATGTTTGTAGTTGGCTCGCCTTTGGTGAAAAATAGTAAGTTGGTCGCAATCGAAGCATAGGGTTGAAACACTGAATTTGGTAAACGTACAATCGTATGAAGATTACAATCCTCTAGGAGTTTCTTTCTAATCCTTTCTTTAACGCCACCACCTGTTAACGATCCATCTGGCAAAACAATGGCGGCCCTACCGCCTTCTTTAAGAAGATGAATCATAAGGATTAAGAATAGATCCGCTGATTCTTTAGTGCGGTAAGTTTGAGGAAAGTTTTCCTCATTATTGTTTGACACCACACCACCAAAAGGTGGGTTGGCAAGAATCACATCTACTTTGTCTTTGTCAGTATATTCAGTGAGTGTTCGAGACAGTGAGTCATCAAAACGCATATTAGGGACCTCAACATCATGCAAGATGAGGTTGGTTGTCGCTAATAGATATGGAAGCGGCTTATATTCCCAACCAATGACATTTTCTTGAAGGTTTTTCATGTCTTCTACGGTGCTTGATTGTTCTTTTAAGTGCTCAACAGTTGCGGTTAAGAAGCCGCCAGTGCCGCAAGAAGTATCAAGTATTTTTTCGCCAAGCTGGGGATCAACTATATCGGTCAAGAACTGTACAATTGCACGTGGCGTATAGAACTCACCACTCTTGCCTGCACTTTGTAACTCTTTTAGGAATGACTCGTACACATCTCCGAACATATGTTTGTCTTTCGAGTTATTGAAATCAATCTCATTGAGTTTGTTAATGACCTGCCTGAGTATCGTTCCAGACTTCATGTAGTTGTGATTACCGTCAAAAACTTCATGAACGATATAAGCTCGTTTATTCCCAGATGATATGTCAATATTTTTCAGAGTTGGAAATAGTTTTTGATCTACAAATACTAGCAACTCATCACCGGTAATACCTTCATCATCTCCGGCCCACTCATCCCAATGAAGCTCATCTGGAATAGGGGAGGTGTAGTCATCCTGAAGAATTTCCAGCTCTTTATCCTTGTCGCTAAATATCTTAAAGAAAAGCATCCAGCCTAGTTGCTCGATACGCTGTGCGTCACCGTTAAGTCCGGTGTCTTCCCTCATTATTTTTCTAATACTTTTTACGATGCCACTAATGTTTGCCATTGCTTATGCTGCCTTATAAATTTCGTGCTCTAATTCGCTTAATGCTTCTAAATAGTTCTTCTTACCGCCAAACATTTTAACAATTTCTACTGGAGATCCGATCTCATCGAAAGGATTAACTTGCAATATTTTCATGTCCTCAATATTCTCAATCCCTTCGTCTGCATATTTGTCTAACAAGGCGTTTAACACTTTCTGGGCTTGATCACCATACTTCGTGAAATAGTTGCGTTTTTTGACGTTATTTGCCCGTTCTGTACGACTTAATGGTGGCTGATCAAAGGCTGTATGGCAGATCAGATCGAAGATGTCCATCTCTTTATTGATTGCTTCTTTGAAGTTATCAAATACAATTCCTTGCTCTAATAATTCATCAATGATTACCTGCTTCCTATCGGCTTTATTCCACTTATTTAAAAATTCATCCAGGGAATGGTATTGCTCTTTGACCATCTTCTTGGTGTAATCTTTGATGCTGCCCATGATGAGTTTGCCGCTCTCATCAACATATTGAACTCGCTCATTAAGGATTGCAACATTCACACCGTTAACCATAATTTTTATTGTTGGCTCAGGTGTTGGTTCTCCGCCAGGTTTTATAATCGGAGGCTCATCTATGATCACCTCATTGCCATCATCATCTATAGGGGGGTTTTCATCTTCAGGATTAGGAAAGTCTTCGTCTTCTGTAACCACTTTGATCCGTTCTGCCTCACCATCAAAGTCAGGATCTGCGAATTTATCAGTAACGCTTCTGAAGTCAAGAATAGTAAAGAACGTCTTTCCATATTCCTCTTTGATTCTTGTGCCGCGACCGATGATCTGTTTAAACTCGGTCATAGATCCGATATTGCTATCAAGCACAATTAATTTACAAGTTTGGGCGTCTATGCCAGTCGTCATTAGCTTTGAAGTTGTGGCAATAACCGGATATGTTTCTGCTGGGTCAATAAAGTTATCCAGCTCGCGCTTTCCTTCTTGATTGTCTCCAGTAATTTGCATAATGTACTTATTATTCTCTTGCACATGTTCTGCATTCTCATTGACTAATGCTGAACGCATACCTTCAGCGTGCTCAATATCAACACAAAAAACAATCGTTTTATCGAATGGTGTGCCATTGATTTTTAAATATTCGGTTATTTTCTGGGCGACTACTTTTCTACGCTCATCAACAACAATATTTCTATCGAAATCAGTCCTATTGTAGATCCTGTCCTCAACAATTTTACCGTTCTTATCCTTGAATCCTGCCGGTGGCCTCCACCCCTCTAAATCAATATTCAAACTAACTCGAACAACCTTATACGGCGCAAGGAAACCATCTGATATGCCTTGCTTAAGTGAATAAGTATAGATCGGATCTCCAAAGTATTCCGTACTAGAAATAGTCTCAGTTTCTTTCGGTGTAGCAGTTAAACCGATATGGGTTGCATTATTAAAATAGTTCAGGATTTCACGCCAAGCACTGTCATCTTTTGCACTACCTCTATGGCACTCATCAACCACCACCAAATCAAAGAAATCAGGGCTGAATTTTCTAAAGGCGTCTTTGTCTTCATCATAATTAGTCAGACCCTGATAAAGTGCTAAATAGATCTCAAATGACTTGTCTATTTTCTTATTCTTAATCACTGTCATCTTGTCTTTAAAGTGACGGAAATCACCACGCTTAGTCTGACTTATCAGTGCGTTACGATCGGCCAGAAATAAGATCCTTTTTTTAGCACCGCTTTTCCATAATCGGTGAATGATTTGGAAGGCTGTGTAGGTCTTTCCAGTGCCAGTTGCCATTGTTAACAAGATGCGATTATTGCCTTTAGATATTGCCTCTACGCTTCGATTAATGGCTATTTGTTGATAGTACCTTGGGCTCATGCCAGAACCGTCAAAGAAGTAGTCTTGTGAGCTGATACGCTCTTCCTCTTCGGTCTCAATACCTTTGTATTTCTTGTATCGTTTCCACAGATCTTCAGGAGATGGAAATTCATCCAGACTAATTTCTTTTTCTAAAGTACCATTTGAACGGGTTTTGTCGTGCTCATAAAAACCATCACCATTAGAGCTATAAACATTCGGAATATCTAGAATATCGGCATAATCTAATCCTTGTTGAATGCCTGATTTGACAGAGTGCTTATTATCCTTAGCTTCAATAATTGCTATAGGAATATTTGGTTTGTAATAGAGAATGTAGTCAGCTCTTTTTCCTTTACCTCTTGCTGTTAGATTGCCTTTAACGTATATACGGCCGTCGGTAAAATAAACTTCTTCACGAACTTGCGTTTGAATATCCCAACCAGCACCTTGTATTGCTGGAGCAATATATTTAGTACAAATATCTCTTTCAGATAAATCCTTTTTAGATGGCATTTAGGTAATAAATTATTAAGTATTATTGCTTACTATCATACCCTCTAATCTGATCTATTGTTTAAGACTGAACTCTCTTCCACAGCCTTCACAATCCTAACTTGAATAGTTCCAGGCATTTCGTTTGTCTGATTCAAACTTATGTCTTGAGATCTATGTTTGGGGTAAGTGTATTTTGCTATTTCTTTATAGCAGTTGATTTTGTGATCTATGGTAGCTTCATCTGATTCGGCAAGTTCGATGAGTTTTTGAATAGGGTTTATGTCTAACTGTAAAAGTAACTCGTCCGCCCTAATTAGAGTCTTTTTGTTGTGAGTGCCTTTTTTCCTGCCGCCTATCTTCGTGTGACCTTTTTTAAATGCCATAAGTAGTTGATATTTAGTAAAAAGTTAGTGTTTATTGTAACTCATCTATCTACAAAAACAAATTTATCCTTATCAATCTTTTGCTCACCATCCCATCTATACGCGACTAACTTTCCACCCTCTTTGGCCACACTATAGTCAATACAAGCAATGTTCTCTGTTAAAGGTTGTATTTCTCCTTCTTTCCAGTAGTGCCCATGAAATAAAGGTTTTTCATCAGCGCTATAATTGATCAAATAATCACCTTCAACCGCCGTATCTGGAATAAGCTCTAGCACCGATGATGGCCCCATGAAATAATCCCTATAAGTAACCGCATGTTGTAACCAATATTTAATGCGAATATGCTTTCTAGGATTACCGTCTTTATCATTAAAGCCACATCCTTCTGGTAGTGGGATTTCCTTGCCTTTTAATATCGTTTCTATTGCATCGTATTGCCAAGTGTCTTTGATAGATGATTGCTGCAGCAAGTCATCAGTTAGTATCGGATTTCCAAGCTTCGAGATAAGATCAAAATCCCAACAAGCATGCACAACACGCAAACCATCTAAATCTAACCATAGGGGCAATGTTTTAAACCACTCAATAACACTCTCCTTCTCGACAGAATCATCTGCATAAGCTGTCAAAAAAGCCGCATGTTGTTTGGTGTGCATATCATTATGTGAACGCAAGTAGCCGCCATTCTGATCTTCAGTGTAATAAGCAATAGCATTGTATTCATGATTACCCATCACACTAAAGGCATGGCCTTCTTCGATCATAGGTCTCACAATATCGATTACCTCTTTTTGATATTTACCCCTATCAACAAAGTCACCTAAAAAGATTAATTTTCGATCAGGGTGCTGCCAGACACCATCAATCTGCTCATAGGAAAGCTTCATAAGCAGTCTAATTAGTGTGGGCGATTGACCGTGAATATCACCCACCAAGTCATAACTTTGTTCTTTCATATTTTTATTATTTTGAATTATTTGGACCTTGAAAAACGAAACATTCGCTTAATCCAGAATGGTTAAAAATTAACCTCACATTTGAATTATAGCACTCAGATTAGCCAAAAAATTACAATTTGTGCTTTCTGATATAATGTCCTTGGAGGATTTATTTATGGCATCATTTGATTTTAAAGACGTTTCTGCGTTCTTCAACTGGGAAGGTCGTCCAGCCGTAACAGTAGAGCCGTCTGATCCAACTTCTGACACATATCTTGAAGGTTGGTTTATTCGTACATCATCTGATCCTGGAGAATGGGAAATGATCTCTCCATTAGAAATACGCGACTCTGGTCGACCACTTTCTAAAGCGTCATTCCAAGAAGTCTTTGAAAAACGATTAGCATCTGAATAAAAATATTTTCATCTATTTTTCTAATTGACCACGTCTAGTCTTTCTAAGGTAGCTGAAAAATCTTCATCGCAATCCATAGTGACTTATCAAGTCAAATAAATAAAAGCGGGTAAAAAAGCGGGTAAAAAATATTTAAAAAAAATAAATATACCTTTATATATAGGATTTTAAGAGAGAACTACACTCTCGCCATCTCCACCAAATTCAATGCTATAATAAGTACTTATTTAAATACTTATTATAGAATCATGGAACAAATATACGCCAAACACACGGCAAGCATCAGTGAGCTAAAAGCTTCTCCTACTAAAC
>Ga0209142_1002138_pt1 | contig 9896 bp, 12 predicted proteins | sample SaaInlV_120m_DNA_FD_184678 | JGI IMG/M metagenome (GOLD analysis project Ga0209142, IMG submission 184678) | Marine microbial communities from expanding oxygen minimum zones in the Saanich Inlet - Saanich Inlet SI074_LV_200m_DNA (SPAdes) (version 2) | ecosystem: Environmental > Aquatic > Marine >... | reverse complement strand
TACAATTAACACTTTCTAACCAACCCCAGTTATTAAAAGAATTGTATTGAGACAATGCAATTACATCATATCCTTTTAAAAATAACATCTCTGTTAAATGTGAACCTATGAAGCCATCTGCCCCCGTAATTAGTGCTGTTTTCATTTCCTCTATAATTGGTATGATAATATCTCGTAAAATCTACTTTTTTATACTATAAGTAAAGAATTATATATTTATGATTTGTAAATATTCTACTATCAATTTTGCATCAACCATGCTTTAGAATACCATCCATCTTGGGATTGTAATTCCGAGTGATTTCCAAACCCCTCAACTCTTCCATTATTTAATACAACAATACGATCGGCATCTACAATACTTTCTAATCTATGCGTTACAATTATAATAGTTGTTTCAGTCTCTTTACGAATCTTTTTAAGCACTTGCAAGAATTTTTCTTCTGACTCGGCATCTAAGTTACTTGTTGGTTCATCTAAAATAAGTACTGGCGTCTTTTTTATCAAAGCCCTAGCAAGATCAAGCCTTTGTCGTTGACCACCAGAAAGTTTGACTGCTGCTTCACCTAAATTAGTATCAAACCCCTGTGGTAGTTTGCTAATAAAAGAATAAGCTCCAGACAATTTAGCCGCTCTCAACAATTCATCATTTGTAGCATTTGACTTACCATAAAGTATGTGATCCCTTACTGTACCATTAAAAATTTGCGGTGACTGAGGAACGTAAGATATCATATTTCTAACACTTTTTAATGTATATTCACAAGCACTTATACTGTCAAACATTATCACACCTCTACTAGGAACTCGCAATTGTGGAAGTAAGTCTATAAGTGTTGATTTACCGCTACCTGAAGGCCCAACTACTGCAGTCATTTTATTTGCTTGGAATTCTATATAGATATCTTTCAATGCATCATCCAGGCCATCTGCATAAGAATAACTTATATTATCAAAAGTAATCGACTCGCTTAGACCTACTAAATTCTTAGTTCCAGTATCTCTTTCTACGGATTTTTTCATTGAAATAAAACGATTTTCTAATATATCGATAGCTCCTTTAGCACCTCGAATCGTTTGAAGCTGTCCTATAATACTTTGAGTAACAGGCATTAAGCGCAATATAATCACCAAATAAAGCCCAATAGTCTCAATCTGTAAATTAAGGACGGTATAAGAAAAATATAAAAATAATAAGCTTAAACCAATAATAACAGGATCCATAGCAACCGTTGTTTTAGCTGATAACTTGGACATAACAATTTGATATTTCCGTTGTGAATATGTTAGGCTATGAAACTCATTTTTTTCTGCATCTTCAGTACAAGCCAGTCGAACTAAACGGGGTGAACGCAATCTACCAACTAAAAATTCAGACATTTGTGTATTTGCAAGTACAAGACTCTTTCCAACCTCCTTAGTCTGTTTGATCCATCTTTTTGGAAGTAAACTAGCCAAAATAAGGATAATCAAAGATGCAATTGTCATCTCCAATGAAAGCAGAAAAAGCATCGACAAATAGCCAACAAACATAATACTGTAAACTATCAAATCAATAGGAGACATTACTCCAAGTACAGCGGATCTAACCTCTGTCATTATTATATTTACAAGATTTCCAATTGGGATGCTGTCATGATAAGAGGTATTTGCATCTATATAACTATCAAATAAATGATTACGTTGAGATTGAACAATACGTTGTATAACATTCTGCAGATGGAGTATTCTTATATAAACAAATAACTGTCTGCTAAGAAAAAATGAAAATGATATTAATAACAAAAGTGATAGTGACACTTCAAGTCCGAAATACAAAAATATATCTATTATATAAATCCAAAATAATGAATCTGCGGCCAGTGCATCTAAGTTACCTTCAAGTCTAATAAACTGAAAAATTGGTAAAAATATTCCAATACCAAAAATTTCTGTAATTGTAGATATAAAAGAAAGCGCAAGAACAGTAAATATTGTCTTGTATGTCAGTCCTATGTTTTTTGCTTGAGATAGCCAGCTATTTTTACTAAATAAATAATTCAAAATATCTCTTTAAATAAGTTCAACTCTTTCATACAATTAATAAGATGTTCTTCTTCTCCATTATTTCTATTTTCTTTTTATAGACTTGTAGTTCTTATGTTGCCATTGCTCTGTTGGTATTCTCCATTCTTTGCCATAAACAAATCTCAGGTATTCTTCTGAATTTTTTGGAACAGAAAAATTTATATTGTAACGTTTGATCGTGTCATTTCCATCAAAAAAATGTGTTGGTAATACAGTTATTGTATTATGAAGAGTTCTTATATAAATATTGTTAGAAAACTTATTAAGGATAGTAATATCAATCAATGCTGGCTCAACAGCAACATAATCAGCCTTCTCGGATATTTTAACTGATGATACATCTCCCTTTTTCCAATATTTAGAGTCTATAATTTGTCTATTTATTTCAATGTTATATGAACATTGTAATTCTTCTAAAATATTTAAAAATAATGGAACCTTGCTAGACATTATTACTATATCTACATCACTAAATTTAGCAAATTTTTCACCGCGTTTTAATGCCAATAAAGAAGATTTGGTCACCCAATAATCAATCTCTCTCTCATTTACTAAGTTTGTAAAATGAAACAACATATTACACAGAACACTCTCTCTATGTTCTAGATCTTTACCTTTAATAGCTATGTCAGAACGATTCATTATTATAATTTTTTCTTTTGAAAGATGGAAATCATTAATTAATTGACTCACCATTTCATCAATATTTCTTCCAGCTATAATAATCTTGTCAAAATTAATCAAACTTAAATCTGATGTGTGATGTATTTTTATATCACCAAATAATTCACCACTTTTTTTAACATCATTATCTATAAATCCAACAATTTTATAAAGACTCTTATTTAAAGATCTGTACACAGCCCTTCCATGATAATGCAATCCAAAAATTAATACTTTTGTCACAGATACCTAATAAAAATTCAACAAATTTACACAACTAACTATTGCAATACTCATTCCGATTAAATCCAAAAAATATTTTTATCGAATTATGCGTAACAACATAAACCCTTCAGCAGCATTACGCCCTACTGAAGCACCACGATATTTTGCTAAGTTCTCAACACTTTGAATAGATCTTGCATGCGGCCAATGTCTCATTTCAGACTTGTATACCTCTAGTGCTTTAATTTTTCTATCAAGAGTATCGCTAACATCTTCATACCAGTTAGGATTAAAAGCAGCGCCTAAACTGGTTGATTGCCATCCTGTACTTGAAGCCACTTCAAATTCTAATAGCTTCTGCACACAATGACCTGTCTGAGGTCGGCAAGCTGTAACAACTGCTTCATGAGTTATTCTGTGGTCTATATTTAGATCACCACCATAGTGAGTAACCACTGTATGCGGTCTCAACCTTCCTATCTCTTTTTCAATTAATTTTATTACATCTAATTGATCTAATGAGTCCATTCTATTATCAGGAAGTCCTAAGACTTTAACTGAAGCGGCTCCAAGAACTTTTCCAGCTTCTTTTGCTGAGTTTGCCAATAGTGACAGTTCTTTACTATTAAGATTAATATCACGCACTTCTGCTCTTGAAGTTTCACCCTCAGCCATAATTAGAATATGGACTGAATCTCCTGCATTTGACCATTTAGCAATAGACGCCCCACAGCCAAGTACTTCATCATCTGGATGAGCTGCTATTATTAAAATTGTTTTACCTATCTCTTCTTTGCTACTATATTCCATGATGCGAATTGGTGATTGTTTTTTGGCTCATAATTATTAATAACTTTTTCACTTAAGTGAATTATTTCAAAATTAGAAAATAAATAACGCATATGGCTTTCATTAGAAAAATGCACGTTTCCTATATTATAAAATTGGCCTTTTTCTATATCAGTACGTGTATAGATATCTGCACCTTCTCGCCCAATTTTATAATCAGAATGTTTTGTAGAAAACCAGTTAATACCAATAAAATATCCTCCACTCTTAAGTAAATTAAAACTATTCTCTAATGTATGCTTAATGGCAGATAAATTATTGTGAGTTACTGCTGCCCTGTCAATAATAATATCAGGACTAGGCAAATCAATACAGCACTCTATATCTGTAAAATCACCTACTACTGCCTTTCCTTTAAGATTTGGAAATTTATCACGTAAAATATCAACCACTTCTGTACTACCATCTATCCCGTAGTACTCCATTCCTAATGATTGGATAAATGGTATATTGGGACCTGCACCGCACCCTAACTCAAGCACCACTCCATTACTCCTAATTGAGTCTTTACAGTGACTATATAACAATGAAACTAAATCTGACCAGGGCCATGATGTTAACTGCATTCCATCTTTATATATACCATTCCATTCACTAGAAAATCCATTCATACAATGTATTCCTTATTTGAAATTAATAACACAACAGATTAAACTCTTACTATATTTTCATGCATCAACACATCATAACTGTTACTACCCTCATTAAACAGAAGATCTATAATCGACATATAAGGTAAGAAGCTCCTTCCTCTTTGATTGTATACAGGATGTATATATTCCTGAAAATAAACATCTATACCAGCTTTATCAAAAGAATCTACATTGGCATAGTTTTTACCCTGCTCCCCAAATATATACTTATCTGCTTTTAGCTTAATACACATATCTAAAACTAATTCAGAACCCTTTCCAGTAAAATCATAATCACTCGCCTTAACTATTGGAGTGTCAATATTAAGACAATTTATAAAATACTGTAACAAACTTAAATTTAACTCACCTAGTGATTGCCTTGAATTTTTAACCAGCACATCCCTTAACTCTACAAAGTATTTATCAAAGAACGGGGTTTTTTTGTAATTTAACTCTATTGATTTCAAATGCTTTTTCACCCAATCATTTTGAATAATTAGGATATCCGAAACATTCTTTTCAAGATGATTTTTTGATTCTACAGGGACTGATAGCCATAAATCCCCATTACTAGTTTTTATCTTATTTCTGTTATTATAATCTTTTTTTTGATATTGAACAACATCAAAAAAACAGAAAATATCCGATATAGCAATTTTATGGAACAATCCTAACCATGGTAAATAAACAGGCTGATGTGCAGTTAAAGTCACTATTTTTTTCCTTATTGCTTTATATCCGTTACAACTTGAGATATTTTTTTAGCAATATTATTGTCTAGATCGGGATATATTGGCAGTGAAACAGTATGTCTTGAAATATATTCGGCATTTTTATAGCTAACAGAATCATCCAATAGCTCATCCAACTCAATAGGAACTATTGCTCTAACTCCATATGTTTTTAATCTGTTGATTATTATTTTTGGTTTTTTGACTCTCAATACCGCTCTATATCTGACTGGTGTATTTTTAGTATTGTTACAATCTAACAAATTTAGTCCTGCAGATTTATAAATTGAAAATATCTCATCTCTTTTTTGGTTAAATGTTGAAAATTGACTTAGTTGCTCTCTTCCAATAGCTGCTTGCACATCTGTCATCTGGAAATTAAACCTTATTTTTTCATCTCTACGATTATCAAATTCACGATAATCTTTTATTTCATCTATTAAGTTTATATCATTGGAGAATACAACTCCTCCTTGCCCACCTGAAGTAATAATCTTGGTCGCATAAAAAGAGCATATTCCTATTTCACCTCTTAACCCAATACGTTCTCCATTCTCCTTTGCTCCAAATGCTTGCGCTAAGTCTTCAATTACTTTGTAACTTCTGTTACTTTGAACATCTATTGGTATTCCATACATAGATGGAGATATCAAAATATCAATCATAGATACTTGCTCTGCATTAAGATCGATATTTGGTGAATCTTCTTTACAATCTATATATATCGGAATAGCACCCGCCATTTCTACAGCATTTCTTAATGCACTACATGAATAAACCGGAACACCCACACGACTACCTTTGGATTGCAGAACCCATAACGCCAAAAATAAAGCCGATGTTCCACTAGATACAACAACTGCACTTCTTGAATCTAGTCCAAAAAAGTCAGATATTTCATCCTCAAATGCAACAACCTCTCTACCTTGTGCTACCCAGCCGCTATTAATAACACGTTTTGCTGCTATTACCTCCCTTTGACCTAATGTTGGCTTATTATGAGATATCATTTATTCTTATTTGCTTCATACTCAGCCTTGTAATAACCTGACTTAATTTCATTACCAATCACTAGAGAAAAAGGTGCTATCTTAACAGATCGTATGATACTACCAGCTGCTATAACTGAATGATGTCCAATGGATGCACCGCCAAGTATTGCACAATGAGTGCCTATAAAGACAAAGTCACCAATTTTTATATCTCGATTGGTATTAGTATTATCTAGCCCAATACACCTGCGGTGGGAATCAGCAACATTAATAGCAACAAATGATGCAATATCACATTTTTTACCTATAACCACTTTTGCACCCTTTGCATTTATTTCGGAAAACCCTCCAATATAGGTTTCTTCACCTATTACAGGAGACCCATTAATCCAAACCAACGGATGAAAAGGATTATCTTGATTGTTAATCGTATGCAGAAATAACTTTTTGAATTCACTATTTTTCATTTCAATATCAAAAAACTATTGGCTCTCCTTTATGGTAACTTTTTTGAGATGGTCTCTCTAAAAGATAGTCTAGGAAACTGGGTGGAAGTCCATTTCCACACTCTACTCTTTTTAAAGATATATTATCATCGGAAAACAAATCTCCTTTTTTAATATCACATGAAGCGATTAATCGCCTTTGATACTCATTCTTATTTTTATACTCTAAATGAGTTGGTCTTACCAACGACCTTCCTTTCATTTCATAAGCTAACTTAATAGAATCAACCCAATTTTTCAATCCTTTTGGATTTTCAGAGAACCAATGATCCGGGCCTGGCAAATTATTATTTAAAGTAAAGTGTTTTTCTAGAATCGTTGCACCCAATGCAACTGCAAGTGATGATGCAAGAACCCCTTTTGTATGATCTGAAAATCCTATCTCTACCCCAGGTAAAGCATTTTTTAGTGTATTTAATCTTGCTAAGTGTACTTCTTTTGGTGGAGTAGGGTATTGCGAAGTGCATAGTAAAACTGACACGGGATTATCATCAAACCCACCGGCAATATTAACTGAATTGTATACTTCCGCCAAATCAGACATTCCAGAAGATAGTATTAACGGTAATTTTTTATTTGCATAACTGCGAATTAAAGGAGTATTAGTTAAATCATCTGATCCTACCTTAATTGCAGGAATACCAACCTCCATCAAAAGATTGAGATCACCTACATTTTGTGGAGTCGACATGAAAGTAATTTCCTGCTTATCACACTCTTTTTTTATCTCAAACCATTGCTCTCTATTAAATTCATAACGCTGAAACATACTTAACATTGACTCTGTTACTGTTTTCCCTTGGGATTGATATGTAAACTGTTGACTTTCCCCACAAAACTCTATAGCACGAAAAGTTTGAAATTTTACTGCATCTGCACCCGAAACTTTGGCCATTTCAATCATCTCAAATGCACGTTCTATATTACCATTATGATTTATGCCAACTTCGGCAATGCAGAATGGCTGTTCATCTACACCAATTTTTCTGTCGCCAATTTTAAATAATGTAGATGAAATTTGTGAATTCAAAATTTACCCCAAATCAATTCTCGAAAAAACCAATACTCAACATTAACATTAACATTAACATTGTTCAACAATTTATTTATATTCAATTAATTATTTTGGGTCAAGACAACTTAAACGACCCATTTCTAAAAATTTCAAGCAAAATTTTGCTTGCGATTATTAAATCTAAACTCGCATTCTTTGAGATGTAAATTAAACATGTTTTTAATCATGCTTAATTTGTCTTGACCCATCATTTTTTAGGCACAAATAAAATTTCTGCCACTTCTAACCCATCAATTATAACACGTGTTTGGAATAACTTACACGCAACTACACGTACAAACTCCAATTGCAGTACCTTCCATTTTTTTGGATATGTGTAAATGGTTAACTGCCCTAAAAACCAACCTTTTGGCTTAGAACATTCCAGTAAATCCAGTTGTTTGTTAAGCAACAGTTTATTTAGTGAAATTGCTGACTTAAGGAAATCCATCTGAAATGATTTATTATTCTCTATCATAAGTGTTGTTGAACTATATGATGCTGGCTGAAGATTTTTATAAATATCTTTAACAGAATCACATTCAGAATTAAAATTATGTATTGGATAAATACCAAATATATTATTATCAATAAAAATACTTGCGCCGCTATCTTTAGTGTTATCCTGTGCAATGCTTATTGCGCATGTCATAATAGGGTATTCAAACTTCATTGTTAATGGATAATTAACTGCCAATGACTTAATAACAGCATCAACTATAGTAGTAGAATGCAAATAATCTCTATTGCCTAAAAATGGTAATATTAAGTCGATTCTATCTTTTTTTGAATATGTAGACATTGAAGTAGACACCCTAACCTTGTCAGTACAATGGTCCATCAAATGGTATTTTTCCTTGTATAAACTTTGGTGGATTTTTTAGAAATGCATAACGATTCATAGATAATGCCTTAATACCTTCCTCAACCATTACACTTGCTTTACATATGAAAATATCACTATTACCAAGTGGCCTTAATAAGGCTTTACCACTATCAACCAATGATTTTCGAAACTCCATAGTTGAGTATTCTATTTGAAAATCAAGATAATGCACATTTAATGTAAATGTTCCATCTAATTTCCTATTATTATAATACACTGGCGTATCAAAAACTTTTTGATATAAGTATGGCACACCATAGTAGCTCTCAATATAATGTATAAAACTTGTTCCACCAGGCAGAGAGCCAAGCCCAAGCGATACAATCCATGCATCATTTCTATGTAATCTTGCCCATGGACTAGCCCCACCATGACCTGAAAAATGATCACCACCGCATAACTCCTCAGCTTTCAAGCCATTTGCACATGTAGAAACAATTGGATGAATAGAACGTACAGAACCATCCAAGCATCTGATATACTCGCTAAATACTCCACTCTGAGATTTGGTATTTACAACATCAAACGGTATTCCTTTCCTACCATAGTCTAAATACATAGTGTATACGCTTATTGTGCCATCTATTCCGATAACATCTTTTATTGAATTATAATAAAAATTTAAAATACCCTGACGAGAATCTACACCTTCAATAACTCCTATTCGCCTCAGATCACTCTGCACATGGGCAATGTCTCCACTTTTTATACCTGCTTCAATCAGCACGTCGTAAAGTTTTGTTTTACTAAGCATTCTTATCTGTTTTTAACATACTTTATTAATTCAGAAACTTTAAACAAATCATCTGAAAGATTCTCATCAGACTCAGTAAGGCTTACACCAACAATATTTTCCAACTCCATTAGAAAAACTAAAGAGTCTAAAGAGTCTAAAATTTCACTATTCAAAAGGTGTGTTTCTTCAGTAATTTCTGGTCCACTACTTTGTTTTGTAGCTCTTTCTAAAGCAATTTTTATCATGTTAAAAATTTCGGCATCTCTTTCAATTTTCAATTGTTTTCTCCAGTTTCAATAATAGTTGTCGCCCAAGATAACCCGACTCCAAAACCAGACAACAAGATTTTTCGGCCTGAAGGATACCTATTAGTATAAACATACTTTTTAAGTAAAATTGGAACAGAGGATGATACTGTATTGCCTGTTTCTGACATAGAAATTGGCATTTTTTCTGCTGGTACACTCATAACATCAGACAAAGTATTAAGTAAATAAGAGCTTGCCTGATGACAAAGCATAAGGTCAACATCAGAAATACTAACCTTGTTCT
>Ga0209142_1002135_pt1 | contig 9908 bp, 8 predicted proteins | sample SaaInlV_120m_DNA_FD_184678 | JGI IMG/M metagenome (GOLD analysis project Ga0209142, IMG submission 184678) | Marine microbial communities from expanding oxygen minimum zones in the Saanich Inlet - Saanich Inlet SI074_LV_200m_DNA (SPAdes) (version 2) | ecosystem: Environmental > Aquatic > Marine >... | reverse complement strand
CGAATTACATACTTATTTTTTACTTTCATGACGGTACTTTAACAGGTTTTTAAACATGCTTAAGTTGTCATGACCCCAGGAAATTTCCATATACATAGTCTGTTAATTTCATTATCTCTAAAGCGTCATTACTTGTACCATTTACTACTGGAGAAATACCTTTAATAGCGTCAACAAACTCCGTCAATTCTAATTCCCAAGATTTATCATACTCAAAATATGTAATCGACTCTTTAGGCTTGCCCATTGCAAATGTCACATCTTCAAACTCCCTCCTGCCAGAGACCAAAGTCTCAGGTGCATAACTTCTAGTTGAAGATAGTATTCCATCAAGATTAAGGTAGCCGTTTTCAAAAGCCATCTCCAATAGAAACTTATGCTTCCATTGTGTAGCTGAAGAATGCAAAGTGGCCATCACTCCATCTTTTGATTGCAATGTCAAGAATGCATTATCTTCACACTCAACATTCCAAAATGAGTTAGACAATTGGGCATTCAAACACTTAAATTCACTGTCAGATAAATAGCGAAAAAGGTCTAACATATGTATCCCCTGATCCAAAAGAATACCTCCACCTGAATAATTTTTATAATTTCTCCAATTATCGTGAAAATCAATACTACCCGCTTTACCATAAACTCCACGCATCCACAACATCTTACCTAGGCCACCTTCATTGATAACTTTTTTGGCCTCCATAACTGAGAAATGAAAACGGTGATTAAATCCATACTTTAAGATCTTTCCTGATTTTTTTTCTGCCTCTATTACTTTTAACATCTGTTCCGAACTCATTGATGGTGGCTTCTCACAAAAAACATGCTTCCCGGCCTTCAAAGCAAGAATCACGTATTCTGCTGCAACCGACACAAAGGCTGATACAATCACCGCATCAATATCCGACTCTAATAATTCTTTGTAAGACTTGCAATATATAATGCTTTTACTATTATTTTTGTAATTAGCAATATCATAAATTGCAACAACACACGTGTCATTAGATTCTACTATCGACTTTTCTCGTATCTTTCCCATCTTGCCATAGCCTGCTATGCCAAACTTTAATTGATTCATTTTGAAACCATAATTTAATTTAAAGAAATTCTAAAGGATCTCTGTAATTTTCAAGACCATCAATTGCCGCCAACCCCATTGCTAGAATGGCTTCCTCAGTACTGCCACCAATATGTGGTGTAATGAGAACATTGTCCAAATGTGCAAAATCTGTATCCACAGGAGGCTCCACTGAGAATACATCTAATGCCGCACCTGCGATACTTTTTTTGCTTAACATTTCTTTCAAGGCAGTTTCATCTAACAGACCACCACGTGCAAGGTTGATTAATATCGCATCTTTCTTTAACATTTGAAGTCGATCTTTATTTAAGATGTTGTTGGTCGAGTCATTTTTAGGTAAATGCAATGTTACAACATCGGACTTTTGAAGCAACTCATCTAACCCAACAGAGGTGATATTATTTTCTTGATAGAATTCTTTGAAATCTATAATATCGTGTGCAAGAATATTGCAGCCAAAAGGTTTTAATAATTTAACTAAATCCTTTCCAACGTGGCCACAACCAACAATGCCAAACGTACATTCTGATAGCTGACGCCCCTTTACCTGATACCATTCGCCATTTCTTACTTCAGCATTTGCAAATGCGACACGATGTAGTAAATATACTGAAAATGATATAGCCAACTCGGAAACAGAGCGTTTATTAACTCCTCCAGTCCATCCAAGCTTTACGCCTCGATCCTTCATTGCATGTAAGTCAATCATGTCTAAGCCCACACCGTATTTACCAATAACTTTTAGATCAGGAAGTTTTGATAAAATTGAATCGTCTATCACTTCTAAAGCTGTTATTGCCTTCTCATGCCCACTCAAAAACTCTACTAAAGAATCGCCACTCAGAGACAACCCTTTATCATTGAATTTTGCATTAGGATAACGCTCTAATACTTTGCTTCTTAAGATTGGATGTTTTGAAAAAGAACGAGATGCTACCGCTACAGAACGCATAATTAATTAGCCCTGCCATAAAGTTTGAAATATTTATCCAGAGAATCTTTTAGCTTGCTATTGTTATCGTAAAGTCCAATGCCAATACATCCATCCTGATCTGGTAAAATTAGCCTTAATTGTGTTGCGCTATTCTTTTTATCTTTTGACAAGGCATTCAGTAATAACTCTACACTGATGTCAACATACTGATAAGTATGGTAGTTTTTTTCAAGTACATTGTGCATACGCTCAAAATGACTCACATTAGATACCCTTAACTCCGCTGAAACAAAATTTGCTATATCCATACCGATAGTTACTGCAATTCCATGGGGAATCCTATAATTTGTTGCAGATTCAATAGCGTGGCCGAAACTATGTCCATAATTCATAACGTTTCTTACCCCCTGATCAAATTCATCAATTTCGATTAACTTCTTTTTCATAGATAATGAATTATGAATAAATTCCTCCATAATCATGGGGTTCTTAAGTATATCTTCATAGGCGGCAGAAATTAAATCAAAACTTTCTGGACCATTAATCGCATGAACCTTTAGCATCTCACCTATTCCAGAGAATATTTCTCTTTGCTCAAGAGTTTGTAAAAAATCAACATCAATCACAACCTTATCTGGTGGTGTAAAAGTACCTAAAATATTTTTAACTTCACCAGAGTTGATGGATGATTTTGAGCCAATACATGAGTCTGATTGAGCTAATAATGTTGTAGGGTAGAAAATCCATGGCAACCCACGCATTACAGTTGTTGCTAGAAAACATGTAATATCTTGAATAATCCCTCCACCAATAGCCACTAATGGCTGGCCTCTTCTAATATTTACTGACACTAATTCATCGACATAACCAGGAATCTTGTCTAGCGACTTATTCTCTTCTGTAGCTTCAATCTTTATCACTCTTTGAGAAGATAGAATATTTCCCAATCTATTTTGATAAAGTTGGGCAATATTTTGGTCTATTATATAAACAGCATTTTCAATTGGTGCATTGTTTAATTGATCCATCCCTCCACTCATAAAGCTTGCTGCATACTCACCTTTATGGGATTGAATAGTAATTACTTTATTAGACACGTGAAAACCCTCCATCAATCATTAAATTCTGTCCTGACATATATGTATTCTCATCACTAACAAGCCAACTGACTAGTGATGCTATTTCCTCTACTTGACCTAAACGTTTCATAGGTATACGGTCTTTCAGTTCAGAAATACCATCATCTCCTAAAACACTCCTCGTTAACTCTGTATCAATAAATCCAGGCCCTACACTATTTGCAAGAATCCCTTCTTCTGAAACCTCTGCAGCTAATGCTGCGGTCATACCGTCTAGACCAAATTTACTGGATGAATAAGGTGCTCGATATTCTTTAGTAATATTTCCGAAAATAGATGTTAGATTTACTATCCTACCCCAATTATTTTGTTTCATATTAGGAATAACTGCTTGGCACAATTGAAAAGGCGTACGCAAGTTCACACGTAGAATACGATCGAAATCATCAATGGCAATATTTGCAAATTCACCTATTTTATTAACTCCTGCATTATTTATTAAAATATCAATCTTCTGATGTTTTAAATACGTAATAAATTCATTAGTTGAGCGCTCATTCATAAAATCGACTGAATAATAACTTGCTCCATTTGGGTAATTGGCACTTTCCTGCGTCCCTGTAGCAATCACTTCTAAACCATCTCTTAGCAATCTTTCTGCAATTGCAAAACCTATGCCTCTTGTTGCGCCTGTTACGACCGCACGATATTTTATTTTTTCCATTTTAAAAAGTTCTTAATTGTCTATCAAAGTTAGATTCGGACTGAATATAGTACGAATATATAAGATGGTCTAAAATCATATGGGCATCCTCAACAAGTCCATATTCATTCTCTGGTGCATCAATATGAAAATTTATATCCGACATTTTTTTTAAGAGGCCACCATCAAAACCTGTAACACCAATAATTTCGCACCCTAAGTCTTTAGCATAAGCAACTGCCTTTGTAATGTTCGGTGAATTCCCGCTACATGATATTGCAATAATCACATCATCTGCATTTATAAGCCCTTTCATTTGCATATAAAATATATTTTCATATCCGATATCATTTGCTATAGCGGTAACTACTGGGCTATTATCGCCTAAACTAACAATATCTAAATTCACAAGTTCGCGCCTTCTTAATCCAGCGCCAAGATCATTAACCATATGTGATGCTGTTGCGGAACTGCCTCCATTTCCTAATATATACACTCTAGACTTTTTGCTTATAGTTTCATTTAGAGATCTCACAATATCACTCACAACACTAGGGTCAATTTTATCTAAAATTGACTTTAATTCTGACACATAAACTTTGGTAAATTTCTCAATATTCATTATTTTTTATTTTTTATTTTAATAATATTTTAAACTACTACATCGCTCTATAAAACAATTGATGTAATTGTTTCGCTTTCTGTGAATATACATCTAAAAACTGCTTTCTACAACTAAATCCTGTTGAAATAAGAATATCATTTTCATGAATTTTGTTCATTGATTTATCAAGTGATTGATGCCCTATAACCTCTGATATTTTAGGGTGTTTATAGCCAAAATCACCCGCCATACCGCAACACCCGGCTTCTATAATCTCCAAATTAATACCAGGAATTAATTCCAGGGCGTGTTTCAAATTATTATTATTGGTTAACGCTTTTTGATGGCAATGTGTATATAGCCAAACTTTTGAGCTCAAGGTATTCAATTTTGGCAATAAATTCCTACTTTTCAACTTTAATAAAAGCTCTTCAAATAACATAACTTCAGGCAGACTACCTTGAATTAAGTCTCTTGCTTCATCTCGCCAAACTATTGCCTCGCTCGGTTCAATTCCAACAATAAAATCATTTTCTGACACCATCTCAAGCGCTGTCCTTATGTCTTCTAACTCCTCTTTAGACTCAACTAAAAGCCCTTTGGATATCATTGCTACTATTGATCTTTTATAAGGAACTAGTCTAATATTAACATTACAAGCTTCTAGAAAAAGTAACAGCTCTTTTCCCATGTCAGCATCATAGTACTCGGTAAATATATCATTCAACACCCAGATAGTGGTATTGTGCGTATTTTTAAATTTCTTATTTTTATACCACCAAGAAGTTAATGTATCTTTTTGCAATATGGGCATTTTTCTATGAATTCCTGCAGTCTTCATAACAACTGTATTGTTTTGAAAAAAATTAAACACAGCAGGAAAGTGTGACCCAAGTCGCAAAATTCTCCCTAAATTTTTAATATACCACAATTCAAATTGATCTTGATTTCTCTGTGTTTGATACAAGTATTCAGACTTTAATCTTGCCATATCAACACTGGCTGGACACTCTTTTTTACAAGCTTTACATCCCAAACATAGATCTAGAGCCTCTTTAAGCTCATCATTATTTAATTCTTTCTTGGGGTTTTCTGAATGTAGAGCTCTTCTCAATAAATTCGCACGTCCGCGAGTAGAAAACTTCTCATCACGTGTAGCTTTATATGATGGGCACATCACACCTCTACCAGCTGATTTACGACAAACTCCAGCGCCGCTACATTTTTCAGCTGCATAGAAAAAGGAAATATCTCTATTCCAATTAAATCCACTCTGCCAATCATTTACTGGTTGATCAAAATTTCGTACGTTAGTCAGTGTGTCTTGGTCGCTAATTACAACCCCAGGATTCAATAAATTATTAGGGTCAAAAGTTTTTTTTAAATCAACCAAATATTGATACACATGTTCGCCAAATTGTTCTTTCAGAAAAGCAGCCCTTATCCTTCCATCTCCATGCTCTCCAGACAGAGATCCTTTATATTTTTTAACAATCTTAGATGATTCTTTTGCTATATCAATCATTTTAATTCTATCGCTAGAATTTTCTAAATTAAGTTCAGGCCTGATATGTATCAAGCCCACTGATGCATGCCCATAGTAAACTGCATTAACTCCACAAGAATACATGTAATCCTTCATATGCTTATAGTATGCATACAGATATTTTAGTGGAACTGCAGCATCTTCAATAACTGCCACTGCTTTTCTTGCTCCAACCTTGCCCATTAATAAACCCAACCCAGCCTTCCTAATTTCCCATACCTTATAATGTTCTTCTACATCTATCACTTCAACATGATAACTTTTATGCAACAATAACCAACTCTGGCAATTCATTAAATTCGAATCCAATTCTTTGTGTGTATCTGACAAAAATTCAATAATTAATACTGCCTCTGGACTGCCGTTAATCCAGGATCTATTCTCTGCTTGTTGAATATTACCTCTACTCGCTTCTAGTGTAGGTTTATCCATATATTCAACAGCTGATGGGGCTTGTTGTAACAATTTATCTACTAAACTCAATGCTGCATGATCTGATGAAAAATGAGCAACTAGTAAACCTTTACAATGAGGCAGCTCAACTAAACCAAGTGTAGCTCTGACGATAACTCCTAGTGTTCCTTCTGAACCACAAATAAGTGGAGCTAAGTTAAACTTTTTGCCATTAGCATTAAAAGGTTGGTATTCCCTAAGAAGAACATCAATTGCATATCCTGTATTTCTTCTTATTAAGCTTTCATCTGGAAACTCTTCCAAAATTTCCTTATGATTATCAGTCAATAACTCTATAACAAAACGATATATTTCACCTTCTAATGTATGAAGGGATGTTTTCCTCTTTAGCTCTAACTCAGTCACCTCTTTAAATACAACCAAACTTCCATCGGATAATATTACCTCGACAGACTTTACATGGTCCCTAGTAGTGCCATAGAATACAGAGTATGACCCACAAGAATTGTTGCCTATCATGCCACCGATCATTGCCCTATTTGAAGTTGAGGTATCAGGAGCAAACTTAAGGTTGCTTGATTTTAGAAAATCATTTAAATCATCTTGGATCACTCCCGGCTCAACCAAAACTTCTTTCTTGGCTGGAGAAAAGCTAACAATATTAGTCAGGTGTTTTGACACATCGACTAAAACACCACTACCTATTGCCTGTCCTCCTATAGAGGTCCCGCCAGCTCTTAGAGTAAAACTCTGCTCATCTGAAATCAATTTTTTCACAACTACAACAAAATCATCGCAGCTGACTGGGTAAATTACACTCTTAGGCTCGATTTCATAAATTGATGCATCAGTAGTAATAAGCATAATATTAAATATTATTTACAAACATATAGCCAAAAATCTTATTTGCCTTTCTAAATCAACCTGACTATTCCCTACAAAAAATCCATTCTCATGCAAATAATCAGCATTTTTTAACTCTTTATGCACTTTATAATCAAAATACCTCATTACTTCATTTCTGGTAAAGTTGCCTGTCACAATTGGCCTACAATCAATCTTATTCTCTTGTAATTTATTGACTATATTTTTTCTTTTTAATTTTGAGCTTGGTTTAATAATCAAAGAGAACCCAAACCACGAACTACTGTCAATATCTTTTTGAATTATAAAATCTGGATGATCTTTAAACAATTCTACAAATAGCCTTGCATTCACTCTTCTTTGTTTTAAAAAAGAGGGTAGTTTCTTGAGCTGCTCTATGCCAATAGCGCCACTCATCTCAATAGGCCTTACATTGTAACCAGGGAGTACAAATCTAAATGACTCCTCAAACCAATCGTCGCTTTTATTAGACACGTGGTTTTTTTGTGGAAGATTGCGAGTCCATCCGTGCGCTCTTAATGATAACAGCACATGATAAATCTCTTCATCGTCCGTAGTAACGAACCCACCTTCCATTGTTGCCATATGATGTGAGAAGAAGGTTGAGAATGTACCCACAACACCAAATGTACCAGTTTGCTTACCTTTGTATTCAGCACCCATTGATTCGCAATTATCTTCAAATATAAAAATATCTTTATCCATGATAAGATCATCAATAACATCAAAATCATTTGGATTACCAAGAAGATTGACTGCTACAATCATCTTAGTATTGTTAGTAATCGCAGACCCGAGCGCTTCTAGATCGTAATTTAGTGTATCTAGGTCAATATCAACAAACTTCAGCTTTAATCCATATTGTTGCAACGGGAAGTAGGTGGTAGACCAAGATACTGCCGGAACAATTACTTCATCACCTCTTTTTAACATTGGATTTTTAGTATAAAACAATGCAGCAGTTGCTATTAGATTAGCAGCAGAACCTGAACTGACCATAACAGCGTACTTACTTTTTACAAATGTACAAAAATCCCTTTCGAATTTCTCAACACTATCGCCCATAGTGTAAACATCTCTATCTATTACAGACTGGATAGCTTTTAACTCTTGCCCATCCCAAGTGCTAGAAGCAAGGGGGTATTTATTCATCATTCCACCTCTTCATAGTTTCATAGGTTTTTTTCAATCCTTCCTCAAGAGAATATTCTGGAGTCCAATTTGTTACACTTTTCACTAATGATAAATCATGACAATACTCATAATGACCAGAAACCTCTTTATCCAAATCTTCAATTTCACAACTTGAAAGATTTTGCAATATATTGCACACATCTCCTACAGATTTCATAACACCAGATCCTATATTTACAGGCCCACTATAACTAGAGCCTATTAATGCTATAACCGCATTAATCACATCATCTACATACACAAAATCACGCTTTGGCTTCTTGGTCCACACAGAAATTTGTTGATTTTTAATTATCTTCCAAATCAATGTTGGTACCAGATCTGGCCTTTTTAAGGGTGTAGGGCCATATACATTACTCAAACGAATATCAATAATTGGAAGCCACTCTCTATACCTTTGAGATACTAATTCTGCAGTATATTTACTCAAGACATAATTATTAACATACGGATTCTTTGGCTGGCCTTCATTACAAGGGTTACTAATCTTTTTAGAATCATATTGCAACATAGTGGTAAAGGTAATCACTTTATTGATTTTTTTATTTGATTCTTTTAGATAATGTAAAAATTTTGACAACGGTAAAACATTTTTTTCCATTGCTAACGTTGGATGACTATTTAGTATTTCATGATCTGAAGATCCGATTAAAAAAATAACATTATCAAATTGAACTGAGTCAAGTAAGGAGAAGTCATCAATGGAGTCAATTTTAATAAATTTATTGCTTAGACTACTCGGAATTTCTCTTCTTCCAACGGCAATTATATTTGGATTTTTCTCTAAAAACGAAAGACCTAAAAAACCAGTAGGTCCAATTAGAATAGTCGTTGAACTCATGACCATTCCTCTAAATAATGATCGTATATTTGCTTAATTCCAATGTCTAAATCAGTAAAGTTAAGCGCACCCATTAAATCATTCATAATATCAGTATTTACATCTTTCCTATGTTGCCCATTAGGTTTATTTGAATTGTAGACAATACCCATACCATCTGAACCACAGGCTTCTAGTGCAATTTTAGCTATCTCTTCAATTGATAAGTTCCAATTTGGTGCGACATTGAACGATTCTTGAATGCCGAGCTCAATATATCGACTAATTATTGAAGAAAAATCATCTGCCAACATAAACTGCCTTAATGGCGTACCATCACCAAACAATTCTATAACATCCTTAGATTTTTTTTGAGCGTCTATAATTTTAAAAATTAAATCATTTATATAGTGCGACCTATCTTTATGTTTTGGATTTCCTACGCCATATATATTGCACGGTATAAGGTAATTATAATTCACACCAAACGTTTCTTTATATGCGTCCAACTGAACTGCATGGCTACGCTTGGCATATGCATACGACATTAAATCCTTATGTGGAGCACCCTTATGCAAATCAGACTCCAGAATTGGAAATGTACTACAATTATCTGGATATATGCATGTGCTCAATACGCCTAAAAAATTC
>Ga0209142_1002123_pt1 | contig 9960 bp, 9 predicted proteins | sample SaaInlV_120m_DNA_FD_184678 | JGI IMG/M metagenome (GOLD analysis project Ga0209142, IMG submission 184678) | Marine microbial communities from expanding oxygen minimum zones in the Saanich Inlet - Saanich Inlet SI074_LV_200m_DNA (SPAdes) (version 2) | ecosystem: Environmental > Aquatic > Marine >... | reverse complement strand
AGTCCGGTTCTATAAAGAGACTTACCACCACCAGCATCATCGCCACAATAGCGTAGCCGATATAGAGCCAACGGAAACGCTTCAGCGCCTGCTCCCAGTGCTGCTGCACCCACCCCTTCTGCTCATCATTAGCAAGCTGACGAATACGGTTTTGGTAGTAGAGTAACAACAGACTACTGGAGAGCAGTGGGACCACCATTCCCCAGTACCCCAAACCAAAGGCTAACCCCGCTGGCACTGCCAACAGATGAAAAAAGATCAGATTGAGCACAAACAGTTCATGTGCCCGTTTCGCCTCCTTGCTCTCTTCAGCCGTTCTCTCATCGCTCATTGTGATGCTCCTGAGCGGAGTGGGTCGTTTCATCGGTTGTTTGGCGCTGCTGCTCCAGAGTGGGTGCGTCAGGCATCATGGTGTCATCATCCATTAAAATACGTGAGCCATCGCCCTCTAGGTCATCATACTGCCCTTTGCGGATCGAAATCACCAACACCAACACCAATATGATGCCCAATAGGACCATTCCGGGGATCAGCACATAAATCACTTCCATTACTCACTTCTCCTCTTCTCATCCATCGGTTGATCTCGCACCTCTGTGCGGATACGCGCAGCATTACCAATCACCAGCAGGGAGCTGATCGGCATGGAGATCGCAGCCACCAACGGGGTGATCCAGGCCATCATCGCCAGCGGTACCATAATCAGATTATAGAGGATGGAGATGCCGATATTTTGTCGAATGGTGCGCAGGGTTCTCTGTGAGAGTCGATTAGCCAGGAGCACCTGACTCAACTCACTACTCAACAGGACGATATCGGCACTCTCAACGGAGACATCGGTACCTGAGCCCATCGCAATGCCAACATCGGCGACAATCAGTGCTGGCGCATCATTCACCCCATCCCCTACCATTGCCACCGGGTTCCCCTGCTGTTGCAGCGCCCTAACCACCTCGGCCTTCTGCTCTGGTAATACCTCAGCGATCACCTCCAGCCCGCCGCCCAGTGAGGCAACTGTCGCCTCTGCGACCTGCTTGCGGTCTCCAGTCAGCAGATAGAGTTTCATCTGCTGCTGTTTCAGTTGTTCAATCAGCAACTTTGCCTCTGCACGAATTTGATCTGCCAGCGTTACTACCCCTAAACAATGACCATCATATGCAAGATAGAGGACACTCTCTGCTCTGGACTCCGCTCGCTGCACGAACTGCTCCGATGCTGTAGAGCCACTGATCTGATGTTTTTTCATCCAAGACGCCGTGCCCATCACCGCAGTTTTCCCTTTGACCACGCCTGAGACACCCGCCCCGGGGCTGTAGTGAAAACCCGTTGCCCCCTCAACGCTGCTCACTACCGCTTTTCCCAGCTGTTGCTCCGCCTCATCCATCACCGCATGAGCCACTGGGTGTTCGGAATAACGCTCCAGTGCATGCACAATTTGGTAGAACGACTCACTTTCAACAGCAGGCTCTAAGTGAAGCTGGGTCACTTGTAGACGCCCCTCCGTCAGGGTTCCGGTCTTATCAAACACCACATGGCGGATCGCTGAGAGCCGCTCCAGCACCCCTCCATTCTTAATCAATACACCGTGGCGCGCCCCAACGCCAGAGGCAACAGCAATCGCCATCGGCGTTGCCAACCCAAAGGCACAGGGGCAGGTGATAATCAGCACAGAGGTCGCAGCCATCAACGCAATCTCAAAGTCAGTCTGCACCCAGATCAGAAAGGTGAGCGCCCCCAACAACAGGGTTGCGGTCACAAACCAGGGGACAATACGATCTGCAGTACACTGAATCGGGGCCTTGGATGCCTGAGCCTCTTCAACCAAACCAATAATCTTGCCCAGTGCACTCTCTTTTAGCACCCCATCCACAATCAATTCCAGCACACCATGGCCATTCACTGTGCCGGCATAGAGTGCATCGCCTGGTTGCTTAAGCAGTGGCAACGACTCGCCACTGAGCATCGCCTCATCCACCTCACTCTTTCCAGCAACCAGCTCTCCATCCACGGGAATCCGCTGTCCCGGTTTAACCCGTACCCGATCCCCATTTTTCAACAGGCGTACGCTGATCAGCTCCTCTTCACCATCCACCAATCGAGTGGCCACCTTGGGTTGGAGATCCATCAGCCGCTGGGTTGAAGAGACCGCCTGACGTTTGGCGGCAGACTCCAGATAGCGCCCAACCAGAATCACAAAGATAAAGTTGACCACGGTATCAAAATAGACCTCCCCCACCACACCGCCATTGATGGTGACGTAGGTCGAATAGAGATAGGTGGTGGTAGCACCAATCGCAATGGGCAGATCCATGGTGAGATGGCGCGCCTTAAGGCCTGTCCAGGCCCCATGCAGAAATGGGTAACCCGCATAGAGCAGGGTTGGGGTGGCCAGGGCAAAGCCCAGCCAGTGAAACCAGTTGCGGAACTCCCCTTGATCCGCACCACTATAGAGCGCTATGGAGATCCACAGCAGGTTCATCATGGTGAAGCCGGAGAAGACCAGTCGATAGAGCAGGGAGCGATCTCGTTTTCTCAAACGCCCTTCTGCGGTCTCTGGATCAAAGGGGACGGCGACATAGCCGATCTGTGCAAGGCGCTGAATCACCGCAGAGAGTTTGGTTTGCTCTGGGTCCCAGCGTAGGTGGAGGCGCTTTCCAGTGAGGTTGACCTGAGCAGACTCCACCCCAGACATCGGCTGCAATGAGCGCTCAATCAACCAAACACAGGCGGCACAGTGAATCCCCTCTACCAGCAGATGGATTTCACGCAGAGGGCCAACTTCGCGGACATACTCTGACTGCACCTCCTCCAGATCGTACAGCTCCGCCTCTTCAGAGAGCTCTGGTGGTGGGGCCAAAGGGGTTCCATCGGGGGTTCGATCATAGAAGCCGGACATGCCTGCATCAAAGATCACTTCACAGACACTTTTACAGCCGTGACAGCAGAACTGTTGCGGTTTCCCCTCAATAGTCCCAGAGACCATCTCTTGTTCGGGAATGGGTAGTCCGCAGTGGAAACAGCTATCGGCTTGGTGGCCGCTCATGCTAAGCGCAGCATAAGCTCTTACACTCTACCCCCTCCCCTGCAAGGGGGAGGGGGAGGGAGCAGACACGTGAAGGGGCTTATGAAACTATGCATAGCAGATATAACTTATGAGGCTTTAACGTGAATCCGTTGTTCAACGGTATACCGGTCTTCACCGTGCTTCAGAGTCAGCATTAGATCCCAAACCCCTTTTAGCATAACCGTATAGACCGCCTCATATTGACCCGGTGCCACCTCAGAGAAGGAGATAATCGCATCCTGATCACGGTCGGATGGACGATAAAGCTGCAGGTGACCACCCAGTCCACTGAGCTGCACGCCCGCCTTATCCAACACCTGAATCTTCAGTGTTGCCGGTTTACCGACGGTAACCTCACCCGGCTGCAGGGTCACCTGCCATCCCAAACGCTTACGCGCCTCCATCAACTGTTGCACGGTGCGTTCATAGTCCCGCCCCTGTTGATAGTAGTCATCCTTCACCAAGCCGGGGCTGGTCTTGAATGCGGTAATAATCATCCCGCCATTCACCACCAAGACAACCAGCAGCAACAGGAGCCAGCCCACGACCCACGGGTTGCGAAATGCCTGCTTATTCGATTGAGATAAAAAGCCCATGGTTTTCTCCTTCAAACTAATTTAACTGAACCAGCCATCTAGCGTGGTCCTATAAACATACTCTCATACATAGAGTTCAATTCTGGTTTATCCACACCGATCAATTTAAAATAGACCGGTACGGTAGGCTCTTCCAGTTGACGACGAGGCAGGCGCAGATAGACCGTATAAGGAGTCACCTTACCGGGACGCACCAGGAAAGGCTCCTCAGCACCCACCAACGTCACTCCATCCAGCCCCTCGGTGGTTACCATCACCCGCAGTTCATCATGAGTCTTATTCAAAATCTTCAGCTCATATTTATTCTGAACAGAACCATCACTCAGGGTTACAAACAACGGTTGGCGCTCATGCAACACCTTGATATCCAGCCCAGAGATATTCATCAATCCATAGATGATACCTACAAAGGCCAGCACCATAATACTCATATAGACCAGTACACGAGGGCGCTTGAATAGAGGCGCTACATTTTTCCCCTCTAGCGCATCAATCGACTCATAGCGGATCAGCCCACGAGGTTTATCAATCTTGTCCATCACCGAGTCACAGGCATCGATACAGAGCGCACAGGTGATACAGCCTTCATCCAATCCATGACGAATATCAACTCCGGTTGGACAGACTGCAACACACTGATTACAGTCGATACAGTCTCCATTACCCTCTATCTGTTGCCCTTTTTTCAATCGACCACGAGGCTCGCCCCGATTCAGGTCGTAGGTGGGAATCAGTGATTCACGGTCCAGCATGACCGCCTGAATACGGGAGTAGGGGCAGAGCCAGAGGCAGGCCTGCTCACGCATAAACCCCGCCAGTACATAAGTACCCACGGTAAACAGCGCTAACGTCCCCCACTCTGTCGATGACGCGGAGAGGGTAAGATAGTCCACCCAAAGCTGGTATACATCGGTAAACCAGGCCACAAAACTCAACCCTGTAAATGCAGATATGAGCAGCCAGAACAGATGTTTCTTGCTCTTCACCCAAAGCTTTCCAACAGAGAACGGGGCCTTGTCCAGCTTCTTACGTTTCGCAGGTGCCCCCTCCAGCTTCTCTTCAATCCAGGTAAAAATATCAACCCAGATGGTCTGAAAACAGAAATAGCCACAGTAGGCACGACCTACCATAGTGGTCACCACCGCTAACAGAATCGCAAAAAACAGCAACAGTAGCGCCAGCATCCACACATCTTGCGGCAAGATGGTAATACCAAAAATATGATACTGACGTGCGGGGATGTCAAACAACACCGCCTGCTGCCCATTCCAGCGTAGATACGGCCCAAAGAAGAAGAGTAACCAGAGAGAGGCTGCCATCCATTTATAGGTACGAAAACGGCCCGACATGCGCTTGGCATGGATCGTCTCTTCACCAGTGTTGAGCTTCCACTCCTGGCCCTCATCATAAAGCTCTTCAACGCTTTGGCTGTTTTGTGCTGGTTCTGACATCGCTATAGATTCCCTTCTGTTACAAAGTAACCGCGTATTCTACGCGTTTACTGTTTCTGTGTAATTTCACTGCAATATAGAAAAAGAGGGGGACAGTAAACTGCCCCCCTCTTTTTCACTCTTCCAACCAAAATCAATCTTCAGAGTGTGTCTCATTCATCAACTTGCGAAGCTTAAGCCCCAAATAGATAGCAACAACCGCTGAGATCCCAATAGCTGCCATTGAGCCGAGCAGCACTGGATCCATATCCTGTCCTGAAAATAGTCCCATAATCAAATCCTCTTCATTAATTAGGTCTTCCCCTCCACCCAATTAAGGGTGGAGGGAAAACATCATCTCAACTACTTACCACCACCGAGCTGGTGAACATAGACCGCCAGCTTCTTGATGGACCCAGCACTTAGATCTTTACCCAGAGGTCCGAATGCAGGCATTACTGCATTACGAGACGCTGGATCGATCAGCTCGCTGTTTACACCATGAGCGATAGTATGTGTAGCACTAGCCTGACGGTTATCGCCTTTGCCAACCACATTAAAGCGCCATACTGCATCGGTCAGGTTCGCTGAACCCAGTGCAGCCATACCCTTGGCATCCATACCGTGACATGCAAAACAGCCACCCTTAGTTGGGTTGTTGAACAGCTCTTTACCCGCAGCGTGCTCACTACCGTCACTCAGTGCAACCACATGTTTGGCCAGATCAGCGATCTCAGCTTCACTCAGACGTGCACCGTAGTTAGGCATAATACCCTTACGACCATTGGTGATGGTGGTCTGGATCTGCTCGATGGTACCACCGTAGAGCCAGTCATCATCAGCCAAAACAGGGTAACCCGATTGATCAGCAGACATCGCTGAGTTACCGGAACCACCAGAACCGTGACATGCGGAACAGTAGTCACCGAACAGCACCTTGGCTGAACGTACGGTGTAGTTACGCAGTTCGTCATCAGCGATGATCATTGCTGAGGTAGTGTTTGGATTATTAATTTTATCCTCCCACTTCTGACGCACCTTATCGATCGAAGCCAAATCCTCTTTATACTCGCCTACAGCAGTCCAGCCCATAGTTCCCTTAGAGTAACCATCCAGCGTTGGAATTGCAGGATAGAGGACAAAATAGACCAGGCACCACAACCAGCTTGCGTGGAAACCAATTCTCCACCAGCCGGGAGGATCATTGGTCAATTCACGTAGCGAGTCATCCCAAAAATGACCGGTATTACTTTCGTTTGGAAACGGATTATTTTCACTCATTTTTTTTCTCCGTGTGTACTCGTATCAGTACTGTTTTCAACAAGAAACTCTTCACCTTCCGGTCCATCGACCAGGTAGCGTTGAGATTCCAGCTGCTCTTTGTTCTTTGGATTAAAGACCAAAAGATAGGCTACAACTAACACCACTGCGACGGTGATTGTCACGATCATTCCTACCCAATCGTTGACGGTCAGTGCCGCCCAGTCGGTGTAGAAGTAGCCTGTCTCGTTACCGTTAGACATATCTATTTACGGTAGGTCTTGTTGTAATCCAGCTTAGCCATGGTTCCGAGCACCTGAAGGTATGCGATCACCGCATCCATTTCAGTTTTGCCCTTAACCTTCTCCGCTGCACCAGCAATATCAGAATCGAGATAAGGTACATGTCCTACACCCGGCATCATCTGCATCACTTTCATGCTCGCTTCAACGGTTTCGCCATCCACCATATTCTCAGCTAACCATGGATAGTTCGGCATAACCGACTCAGGAACAACAGAACGTGGAGCCATCATATGTTGGCGGTGCCACTCATCAGAGTACTTACCACCGACACGAGCCAGATCAGGTCCGGTACGCTTGGATCCCCACTGGAAAGGATGGTCATACATCGACTCGGAAGCCAATGAGTAGTGACCATAACGCTCCTTCTCATCACGGAAAGGACGAATCATCTGCGAGTGACATAGGTAACACCCCTCACGGATATAGACATCACGTCCTGCCAATTCCAGCCCAGTGTATGGACGGATACCATCGCCAGCCTTCCAGCTTTCAAGGGTATCACCAGCCTTACGCTGCCAGACGATCTCAGGGTTTGCATTATGCTCCATAGTCTCATCGATGGTGAACAGTGGAACGATCTCCACCAAGCCACCGACCGATACCGTTACCATGGTAAAGAGCAGCATCAAGATCGCGCTACGCTCGATCTTATCCTGAAGTTTGGTTGAATAAATCTTATCAGCCATTGTTATCTACTCCTTAGATTAAGCTTCACGGTTCGCATTGCGAACAGTCATGATCACGTTGTACAACATCACAACGCCGCCAAGCCAGAAGATCAGGCCACCGATTGCACGCATCTTGTAGTAAGGCACCATCGCCGCTACAGACTCTGCAAAGGTGTAGCTCAGTGTGCCGTACTCATCATAGTCACGCCACATCAAGCCCTGCATGATACCGGATACCCACATCGCAGTGATGTAGACCACAGTACCGATGGTAGCCAACCAGAAGTGTAGGTTTACCAGACCTGCTGAGTACATGCGGGTATTCCACAGTTTCTCAACCAGATGATAAAGCGCACCTGCAGCAACCATGGCAACCCAGCCCAACGCACCAGAGTGTACGTGACCAACCGTCCAATCGGTGTAGTGAGACAGTGCATTAACCGTCTTCACAGACATTACAGGACCTTCGAAGGTAGACATTGCGTAGAACGCCAGCGATACGATGAGGAAGCGCAAGATGTAGTCATCACGCAATTTGTCCCATGCTCCAGAGAGCGTCATCATACCGTTTACAGCACCACCCCAAGAGGGAATGATCATCGCCAGAGAGACCGCTGCACCGAGTGAGCCAGTCCAGTCAGGCAACGCCGTGTACTGCAGGTGATGCGCACCCAGCCATACATAACCGAACATCAGTGCCCAGAAGTGGATCACAGAGAGACGGTAAGAGTAGACCGGACGGTTCGCCTGCTTAGGCACGAAGTAGTACATGATTCCGAGGAATCCAGCAGTCAGGTAGAAACCTACCGCATTATGACCCCACCACCACTGAATCATCGCATCCTGTACACCGGAGAACAGTGAGTAGGACTTAAACAGGCTGACAGGAATCGCCAAGCTGTTTACGACATGCAGGTAAGTAATCATTACCAACATACCCAGGAAGAACCAGTTGGATACGTAGATATGAGAGGTTTTCTTGTGAACCAGCGTCATCACAAAGTTGATGAAGAAGCTCAACCAGACTACGGCAATTGCCAAGTCGATAGGCCACTCCAACTCGGCATACTCTTTACCCTGAGTCAGACCCAGTGGCAGTGTAATCACTGCAGAGACGATGATCAGATTCCAACCCCAGAAGGTGAACCAGGCCATACTTGGACTCCAGAGGCGGGTACCACAGGTACGCTGCACACTATAGAAGGCCGTTGCCATCAATGTTGAACCACCAAATGCAAAAATCACCGCATTGGTATGAAGAGGACGGAGACGACCAAACGTCGTATACGGCAAGTCCAGATTTAATACAGGCCATGCCAGCTCCGCTGCGATATAGAAACCGACGAGGGTCCCTACAACCAGATAGACGACCGCGGCGATGGAGAACCACCGTACGGTACTAAAGTCATATTTTTCTGCTGCTTCCACGAAAAACCTCCCTAAGGGATCATGAAAAATTGAGATAAAAGATACAGTCACCGCTATTTATTGCAGTTTTCTGCACCACCAACCACTACAATTGCTTTACATCAACGCAAATGGACAAAACAACCCACTACACTGACAGATTCACAATCGATGGCGGATATTACATCCATAACTGACAAATTACAAGAAATTATAGTAACCCCAATGGGTTACTATAAAAGTCGGGTATTATAGCGCCCCCTACCCGCCTGCAATAACCCTACAAGAATCAATGTCTAATTTCACTTTCTACTGGCACGATTACGAAACCTTTGGTGCAAACCCTCGCGTAGATCTTCCTGTTCAATTTGCCGGAATTCGCACCGACACAGATCTCAACCCGATAGGAGAACCATTGATGGTCTACAGTCGCCCCAGTAGCGACTACCTACCACAGCCGGGGGCCTGCATGGTAACTGGCATCACCCCACAACTGGCGCTGGAAAAAGGGGTGCCTGAAGTTGAGTTCATACAACAGATTATGCAGGAGCTGGGAAAACCAGACACCTGCGGCGTGGGCTACAACACCCTGCGCTTCGATGACGAGGTGACCCGCAACACCCTCTACCGTAATCTCTATGACCCCTATGAGAGAGAGTGGAAAAATGGCAGCTCACGCTGGGACATCATTGATCTACTGCGCCTTACCCGCGCACTACGCCCTGAAGGGATTGAATGGCCCTTCTATGAAGATGGAAAACCGAGCATGAGGTTGGAGCACCTTACCGCAGCCAATGGCATCGACCACGGTATGGCGCATGACGCACTGGCTGATGTCCACGCCACCATTGCGATGGCACGACTGGTCAAAGAGAAGAACCCCAAACTCTATCACTATGTATTGAGCCACAAAGATAAGAAGAGCGCGGCAACCCTACTCAATATGAGTCAACCCACTCCACTGCTGCATGTCTCATCCATGATCCCTTCTGAGCGCAGCAACCTAGCCATCATCATCCCCGTTGCACGCCACCCCACCAACAGCAATGGAATCATCGTCTACGATCTGCACACCGACCCCACCCCATTTCTTACCCTGAGTGCCGAAGAGATCCAGCAACGCCTTTTCACCCGCAATGAAGATCTGCCTGAAGGGGTGAGCCGTGTTCCATTAAAAACCGTTCATCTCAACAAGTGCCCAGTGCTGGCCCCACTCAACACCCTAGATGC
>Ga0209142_1002043_pt1 | contig 10274 bp, 8 predicted proteins | sample SaaInlV_120m_DNA_FD_184678 | JGI IMG/M metagenome (GOLD analysis project Ga0209142, IMG submission 184678) | Marine microbial communities from expanding oxygen minimum zones in the Saanich Inlet - Saanich Inlet SI074_LV_200m_DNA (SPAdes) (version 2) | ecosystem: Environmental > Aquatic > Marine >... | reverse complement strand
TAACAAAGGCTCATAAAGCATGGCGGGTGAAGTAGTAAAATTGAACTTTTGAACAAGTAATTAATATTGTAGTAAATTGAAAATTAGCTGTTTAAAGCCAGCCACGCTTCATAGCCCAACCGTTGTGTTTCATTCACAAAAAAGCCCAACAACACATTTTGCACATTTATTTTTTTGCCACTACTCACTCAAACCCTAAAAAAATAAAAGAGTAAAGTTTTCCCAAAGCTCACTAATAAGGCATTTGTGAAATAAACAGATTAGATAAATAAAAGTGATTAGATTTTTTGTTTATTATTCAAATATATCTTTTAATTTCATTTTGTTTATTTGTAGGGAATTTCTTGGCATTCTTTCTAACCTGATACAATCTTAATCCACTAACGTACCCAGACAAAACCGACTTACCTAAAACAGCAATCATTTTTCTACCATTAAAGAATCCAGGCATATCATTAATTTTCGGAATAATACCGAATTGAGTACCCACAAAAAATGGGATTCTGTCCTTCTCGATTTTTATAAATTCATCAAAAGAAACAATATCAATAAGTGGCTCATAAATTATAAATTCAGACCACCCAGCAACTCTTTTGAATCTTTTATTGCCATGCTGTGGACACGATACAAATTTTACTATCCAGCTTGTTGTATATGGATTTTCTTTCAAGAAATCATAAAACATCTTTGTCTTATAAATATCTTGTGGATCCTGCTCAGCCTCCTTGTTAAGGTTGAGTTTTGTATTATAAATATCTTGAGGATCTTGCTCAGCCTCCTTGTTAAGGTTGAATATTGCTTTAATTCTATGTAGTATGTCCATATCGCTAGTAGATTAAAATTCCATGAGTACTTCCTTCTTCACTTGTATCATAGGGATTACCAATTATGCCATCAAAATACCCTTCGGAATACCTAATCTCGAATGGAAGTTTTTCACCATCTGATCCTTCCAAAACAATTATTCCCGTAACATACCAATCACCGGTATCATGCGCCCTATCTATGCTTTCTTGCTCTGTATCCCATAACTTTGCATCGTTTTTATCGTACTGCTCTCCAGAGTTTTCTATATGATCTTCATAGGTATACTCATATGCCCAATTACGTCTGCTTGCATTTGACACATCACCTCCCAGTAATTCAAAAAATAAACTTGGGTCGTTATCTGCTAATACTTTATATCGATGTTTTTTGTTTTTAAGGTCGTAGTATACAATAGACCTTCTTGTTGAAATACTTTCAACTAGGGTTAATTCCAACCTAAGATCATCTAATCCAACATTTTCAATTTCATATATCTTGTGCCATTTACTACGTTTTATGAAGTTCATTTCCCAAAACGTTTGGTGTGTTTTTTCTTTTTTATAATCCTGCTCCTTTTTTTCAATTTCACTGATAGTTAGAGGTATTGTATTTGTGTAGTTTCGGAATTTGCGTCTTTCATTTTCATGAATTAGGTAAAATTTATGAATAGGCTTGATAAAGGACATTCTCCAAAACGTATCATAATTTTCCCAAGTCATACCTTCTTTAAAGTTATCTTCAATATAACATTTGTATTTTTCTACATCACATCCTAGGTAATATAGGTAGTCATTAAAGTAGGATTGATCATACTTATCCTCATACCCTTTACGCAATAATGACATTGATATTCTGGTGATTACGTAATCTTTAATTTCATCTTTAGGATCTTTCATGTTCATATATTTTTAGTTGCTAATAGCATAATAGTTTCAAGTTCAGTATCATCTTCATACTGTGTGGCTATCTTAATAAAACCATCATATGTCATTCGATAATAAAAACTCATTTCAATATCAAGAATTGATTTTGACATTCTTAAGAAATACTGAAACACATGAATAGTATCCAGGGATGGACCAAAATCCATTGATTGATTAATTTTAACAACTCCCTTATTAGTGAAAGTTGTTTTCGTTGATTTTTCCATAACATAACAATTTTTAAAAGTTAAACATTGTTACATCAAATTCAGATAATGTTTTGTGATTGCTTATCACTTTTGGGCGAAGGCCCCGCATCTTCTGTACCACCGTGCCATAAGCTGGGTCGGTTGGTATCCGCTACAAACGGATTCTTGATGTATTGTGCAAATATAGGTAAAAAAGTAGAATAAAGAGTATTAAAATTATACCTATTTTGAATTTTTATATAAATATTATTTAACCTAATTATGTCTTAATCGTTTCAAACACATCAATCCCCTTTTCGGCTAACTCTTGAATTTTGTCAACGGTCATATTTTCTCCAATGTCTATCGCCTTCTGCATCTGATCCTTTTTGCAGTTAATATGCCAAGCGAAGGTTGAATTTTCCTTTAGCCAATTAGCTTCCCAGGTTAAGCCACCATACCTGGTTATCCCAACAAAGTCATTGGAAAAACCCAAATTTCCATTATAGTCCAAACCTTTGGAGGTTAAATTATCAATATTAAAATCTTGAATGTTCATTGCTGCTATTAGAAATAGCTCATCATCTTCCTGGTTGTTTTCGTTGCTTTCAATATCCCAATCTATTCGAAACTGATCGCACCCACCTTGGTATTTATTTTGGATGACTTTTTTATCAAAAACAAGGTTTGCTAAATGAAGGTATACAGGCATATTATTTTATTAAATTTAAGTTGTGATTAGTAGGTAAATATACGAAACTTTGCGCATATTTCCAAGACAATTAGTAGTACATTCCTTAATTAAACATGTAAGTATTTTGATCCCTTATTTACATTAATAATAGTCAAATAACGATTGCTGATACTGGATTCTTCATTCATTATAATTAATACTTATAAGCTACGTTTTTAGATATTGCAATAAGCAATTAAATTAGTTTCATCAAGTCTAAGGTTATTATAAAAACTAAGTGATTCATTATTTTCAGGTGATATTATTGAAGCATGATTTATAAAATCATCTGATTTTAAGACGTCCCGAATTAATTGATCTAATTCGTTTAAGTTGTATCCAATTAATGAGTCTAAATTAAATTGTTTGCCAACAATAAAATAATCCAAATATTCCTCGATGTTAGTAATTGGATAAATTGCATCCTCGTATTTTAAACAATACAACATAAGGTATCCAGGTGTGTTATTAATAGAAACAATTGGAACTTTTGTGCCTTCAAATTGGACATCTATTTCTTTTAATATTGGGTGATGTAGATCAAGATAGTTGCCATCAAGAAAATTATCTGAAAATTTTAGTGAAACATTACCAATAGATATATTACTTTCACTTACTTCGATATTTTGATTTTGTCGCAATCTAGATAGTATCTTTTCATGAATACGAATATTGTTATCTGCAGTAAGTTTTAATAATGAATTTCGATATTTTGAGTCTCTATTTATGTTAATAATATCATCTTCTCCACTAAGGTCGTTAATATTATCAATATGTGCTTCATCTGTAATATCTGGTGTAACCCCAAGTATACTCCTAAAAAGATTGTTTCGCCCAATTAGTTTTTTATAAATCCGGTGTTCAATAGACTCTTGGTACACTAAATTATAAAAGTATATTTCAGGATTTTGTTGACCAAATCTATCTATTCTACCAAATCTTTGAAGCAGCTTAGCAGGATTCCATGGGACATCAACGTTAATCAATACGTTTGCTATTTGCAGGTTTAAGCCTTCTGAAGCAGCATCTGAACAAATAAGTAATGTGAACTCTTTATCATTAAATTTTTTGGACAGTTGTGTTTTATCATAACTGATTTCGTCTCCATTAGATCTTATAACTTGTTTTCTATTTCCTTGGAAAACTCCAAAAGTTTCATTTTTTTCTTTTAGCAAGTCAATTATATAATTTGTGGTCGACGTATATCTGCTAAACACAAGAATACTTCTATTCTTAACTTTATGCTCTTCTATTATCTCTAATGTTCTGATGATCTTTGGATCATCAAGTGTTTTATTTACAATTACTTCATTTAACTCGGTCAAAATCTCTCTAATTGAATCCATTTCAGATTTAATATGAGTTATGTGGTCTTCAGTCAACTCTATTCTTTCTGTAATAATTTCAATGTCTTCTAACTCATCTATATCTCCTTCATTATCCACTTTAAACTCAATATATCCATCATTAATGTACTGTTGCAATATTAATTTACGATTCGTTAGGGTATCAAAACTGGCATTAAATGAAGAAGCAATACGTTGCTGATACATAGATCTAACAAAACTAATAGTCTTTAAACCAAGTGCTACTCGTTCGATCTTGAATAGCTGGTTCACTGCATAGTTTGTAACTAAGTTAAATATACGCTCTTGTTGCTCAGCGCAACTTATAGGATTTGCACTTAGTAATACCTGTGGAAAATCTTGATAACCAATTGACTTAAGGCTATTCCTCGTGTTTCTTATAGTAAGTTTTGTAGTAGGATGATAATCAATATAATCATTTTCATTGTACAATTGTAGCATCTCAAATGCATTTGTTATTCCTTGATATTTTTCAAGGCCTGCTTCTTGCATTTCTTCAACAGCTGCTACTTTATCTGATTCGGATAATTCTAATTCATTATTTAAATCTATAATTCGATTCATACTATTCTCATCGATTTGCTTATCTTGAAGTAGAGAGATTATTGAGACATAGTCTAAAATACCTGTCTGTAAGGGTGTTGCTGATAAGAAAATAAGATGTTTTGCTCTTTCCTTCAAACTTTGCAGAAAAAGAAAAAGTAATGTGGGAGTCTCTTGGGAATTTCTATAGGTTATCCTAGCATTATGGGCTTCATCAACTAATAGTAAATCAATATCAGAAGTAAACTTAGTGCTATCTTTACTACGTAAAAAATGCCATGAGTATATAATATTTTCTTCATGTTGAAAACAATCATACCACATTACATTATTTATCTCTTTGCTATGTGGTTTAAATACTAAGCTCGATGTAGCATTTTCATATACATAAAATTTTAAACCAAATAAGTCATACAATTCACTTTGCCATTGATACTTTAAGCTCGAAGGAACCAAAATACAATTGTTACTGGCGTTTAAAAATGTTGCCATATATTTAAGTATAGCACCTGACTCAATTGTTTTTCCCAGACCAACTTCATCAGAAATTAACCCTTTTACAGGCCATCTTGAAAGCATCTTATTATAAACTCCAATCTGGTGAGGTAGAAGCCTAATATTATTAAAAGAGTAATGATAAAATAGAGGACCAGCAATTAGGTCCAGAAAATGATTAAATCGGAACATAGGTGCAGTTATTTTTTTATATTCTCTTTTATATGTTGTTGATTTTTCAATTACTTCTTTTACAATATTTTTAAGTTCATCGTTGAATAGGAATATATGACTATCGTTATCCTCTCCATTCCAAATATCAGAGAACTTTTTCTCATACTGCTGAGTCGATTCCCTATCTTCCCATGAATTTCTAAAACTTGCCTCTTCAATATTCTTTCCATAACCACTTTTAGTACTGTTAATAGATCCAGTCATAATAACCGTTTCTGAATCGTCCATAAAAATTGAAATCTTAGGGTGAAATGTATTATCATAAACAGGCCATGTATTGTTGATTTCATAGTATTTGTAATCAGATTTTGGAGCTGCTATTCTTATTTCAATTAATTCTTGTTTAATCAATTCAGACAACACATATACGAAATTATTACAGTTACTAAGCAATGATTCACATTCACCAAAATTCTGATCTAATAGTTTCCCTACGGCTGTTTTAAATTTAGCTGCTCTGTTGTCAATATTGGTAACTTCTAGTATTGGAGTTAACTTATCTGCATCGTGAATGCCAATTATCAATTTTACGTTTCCCTTTGCTTTAAAACATTGCGACAACTCTGAAAAAACGGAAATAATAATATGAGGGTTGAAGAATGATGATACTTTATGATATAAGTTTGAAGCGGATAAAAGAGGCCTAATCCGTTTATTCAAAATTTCCTGCCCTTCAACTGCAATTAGATGTGGAGGGGTTGGGAACTGGTTATATGTTTCTTTAATGTTCATTTGTCAATTCAGCTATAATTTTACATTCGTTCTCAAACCCCTCTTCTATTAAATAATCATTATTAAAAAAATCAGGATACTCCTTTATTATTTTTTCTAGATAATCATATTGTCTAATTGTTAATTGAGAATAAGACTCATATTTATAACTTATATTTTGTAAAAAACGTTTTGCATAATTAGCTTGGTTATCTGCAATCCCTCTATTTTTTATATATCGGCTTACATATTTATAAAACTTGAATGGTATTGTTTCAAAGGGTTTTATTTCTTTATTTGAGCTTATAATTTCTTCAAAATTATCAATTACTTCAACATTCTTATTCTTGAATGTCTCAGAATTAAGATTGTTGAAAATGTATCTGCGTTCAGATTCACTATGAAACATGACCCATGCAATAACTTCGATATCGACTTCAATCCCGTTTTCAAGATTCTTCAAAAGTTCAACTTCATGTTCTCTAATAGTTGAAGCTATAAATTCTCTTATATAGTTTATTTCTCGTTCTTCAAGTTTAGTTGTTATTTCAGAGTTTTGTTTTAATTTGGCAATAATATCCAGAAGTGTTTTAAGTTTCATAATTTCAATTGAGTAATTAGATTTTCATTTTGATTACGGCAGGGTAAACATTTTTATCTATAATAGCCCTTGCATTTTTAATACTGTGATTATCTTTTATTATTTCTAGTAATGATTCACAAATAGCAACCTTATTGAAAAATGCCTCAATATTTTTTAAATCTCGACCTTGCATCTGGCCTTCAAGTGCTTTAAAAAAGGCTGAGTTCTTATTAACTCTGACAAAAAGCTCAAATAATTGACAATCATCAAACTTTAAATCACTTTTCGCAGGTAACGCTTTCCAAGCATACTCCAAATCATTTTTAACACTTGGTTTATGGCGGATATGATAATATATGGTATCTGAAATTTTAACTACATTATCAGGCATTCCTGCTGGAAATACTGTATTTTCTTTTTCTTTTTCTTTTTTCTTCTTTTGAGTGCCATCTTCTTTTAAAATTTCTTGCTGCAACCTTTTTTGTATTTCTTCATGAATATAATTAGCTGCTTTACCACTCGGTGTTCCAAGTTTTTTATAAATTCCTTGTAAATCATCATTGATTAATTTGATAACATTTTTAAAGCCATCATCATTTTGTATCGCATTCTTTACATTACCTGCAACTGCTCCCGTCAAGTCTATTTCGCCGTATATTTTTTCATACGTTCTACCAACAATATTAAAAGATTCTTTTTCAAACATACAAACTAGTTGATTATTTATATAGACATTAATTCCATAATTGCCCGTAAAGTCCCTTTTCTCAAGTAACTGTATAAATCCTTTTAATTGATGCACATTACCATCAGAACCAACATATTCATACTTTTCTTTCTTGCTCCAATGTTTTTCAAAATTAGGCTTCTCAAAGTCAAGTTTTAATACATCATGCTCAAAGGCAGGTCTCAATATTTTTGTAACAACATATGTGTTTTCAATAGTTTCATCGTATCCTGCAATAATCTTGAAATTTAGCTTATCTTGTTTTTGAAGGTTTTCAATTTGAGGCCAGAATTGTTGCGTTAATTGATCCTTCAATGTAGCAACAGATAATACTTTGCCTTTGTTTGTAAGTTGTTCAATAAGTATGGAGGTTCCAGATGCGAATTTATCTAGATGCGAGCTTGCAATTGGGTCGCTAGATGTTAGTATTTCTAACTCTGATAAATAGCCTGAATTTTCATCCTTTAACATGGTTGAATCAAATTCAAAAACATGTTGGATGTTTGGCTCATTAATCGACTTGGTTACTATGGTATATTTCCAACCTAATGTTAGCGCTGACACTTTCATTCCCATCCCATACATTCCTTTATGGTCCTTATCATTAGTAATCTCATTTCTTTTATTGAATTTCTCTTGGGCTCTGGCAAAATCTTTAGCTACCTCTAACTGTTTTAAAGTCATTCCAACTCCATTATCCACTATTTGAATAGAAGTATCTGTTACGTAAATTTTGATTTCCGTTTTTCTAGATGAATCGTTTTTTGATATACACCAATCAAAGCTGTTAGCAACTAATTCACTAATTGCCCCAGTTGTGCTTAGAGAATTCTTACCAATTACATCAGGAGTGTAGAATTTGTTCCCATGCTTAATTTCAGTTGGTGTAACCTTGTCAGAAGGTTTATTAGATTTAATCATATGAGTTAGTATTTATTCTAAATATTTTGTTGTACCATTTTAAGTTTTATATCCGCTCAACTTCTTCTATTCTCGAAATAACAAATTTCTTTAATTTTTTAGTAAATATCATAAAAAAACACAAACAATCCTCTGTAACATATGTAATAACATGTTATTACATAATTTTTGTCGATCAATTGCGATTTTATAATTTTAATTATTTATGAAATAGTGAATAGTTAACACAACCAACCCAATTGGGATAAGCAGCGTATAAGCTACTTCCAACACATTGAAGGCATATTCCATAATATTTAGTAGTTGTTTTTTCATTTTGTAAATAAGTATCAAACAGCCTTTAATCGTTCAATAACCTTAACCATTGCAAGGGTATCCAACCTGCAATACTCCAAAAGCTGTTTCCGTGTTTTTTCTGGGTTTCCTTTAAAGGTTCCATTGGCCATGGATAGAAATGTGTTTGATGCGGTTTCACCTTCCTTTATTTCAAGATTGTTATAGGAGAGCTTAGGCACCAGAGCGGGCAGAACATACTTTATTGAATAACTCCCCTTCATCATAGGGGTATAGTACCATTTATGTTGAAAGGGAATCATTAAGTCCTTGAGTCTATTAATAATGTCTGTTAGTTGTGTTGAGTACTGTGGAAAAAGCTCAATTAGATCTTTTAGCTTACCCTTTTCAAAGCCTATATTGTAAACAATAATGTCTCCATAGGTTCCACACTCGGTAATAAGCTGTTCAACAAATCCAATTCTCGGATCTTGTTTTGGGTCTGCCAGATATTCTTTGTGGGCTATTTCAGAACCTGGGGAGCTTTGAATATGTAGAGAATACTGAAATACCAATTGCTGATATGGCCTACTGTTGTTATATATTGGCACAGCAGGGCTAATCGTTTCAAAGTCGAGATAATACAAAGGGTAATTTAAGTTAGATATAAAGTTTCTGATCTGATCAATATCAATAAAAGAGGTTCCTTCAACTTCTGATTGTACTTGGAGTGCTTGATTAGGAGTTAATGAAGTATTATCAAGGTCGATCTGATCCAAGGTAATTATTCCCTGGTTATACAGTTCAAATTTCTTCTTAGTACTTAAGTTTGATATATCAAACACAGAGTAATCTGGTATATGCTTCCAGCATGTTCCTTTGTAGTCACATGCATAAGGTTCGAAACAATGAGGTCCAATCTTAATGTTAGGAGTAGTAGAGTTGCTTATTACATTCTTTAGCCGATTTACCTCATTTGGTATTTGAGGAAGGAATTCCAATACTTTATCTTTAACGGATTCAGTGCTGAAGAGTTGCTGTATATCCAGCTCTCCATCTCTTTTGTATTGTTTGTTAATATGTACAATTGATATGTCCTTAAGGTCAATACCAGAATTAACAATGGTGTAATACTGAATAGCAGCATCCTTAACATAAGTATCTGATACCTTGGTTGAGCTCTTAACTTCATAGGCTTTCCAACCCTCGGCATCCTTCACTAGAATATCCAAGGCTGCCAGCACATTGTTGTACATGAAAGTAGCCTCATAGATAATAGTCTCTCCTTGATCTATGTACTTTGATGTTTTATCAACCGATTCTACCATCTTGAAATGGTTTTCGGGGGAAGCGTCAACACCAAATGGGAAAAGTTCTTGTGCCAATAAACCAACGTTTGTACCTCTATCAAAAACGGCCTGTAGTGATGCAGGTGTTGGATCTTTAAGTCTATAGTGATGTTTGTAGAGGAACAATGACTTTTCACATTGAAGTCCCCTTATAAAAGTTGATTTAGAAAGTCTGTTATTTGCCATTAACTGAGAGATAATTACACTGTAAAGTTAACCAAATAATTATCCCATAGCAAACAAAACTATGTAACTATTGGTTTGGTGTTATATCCACAATACCATCACCACCAGTGATTTTAATTACACGTTTGTTGGCACCATCCTTAAAGTCTAATTTGTTTAGGTCTACGGAACGAACCTGTAAATTGTCGTAGGTTCTAAACATATACCTACGGTTTGTTAAGTCTCTTATGGTTA
>Ga0209142_1002031_pt1 | contig 10323 bp, 9 predicted proteins | sample SaaInlV_120m_DNA_FD_184678 | JGI IMG/M metagenome (GOLD analysis project Ga0209142, IMG submission 184678) | Marine microbial communities from expanding oxygen minimum zones in the Saanich Inlet - Saanich Inlet SI074_LV_200m_DNA (SPAdes) (version 2) | ecosystem: Environmental > Aquatic > Marine >... | reverse complement strand
GCAAAAGATAAAAAGGATACCTCTAGCACTGAGCGTAATAATTTAATATCAAGTGCGATAAACTTTTCATTACTTATATCTATTTTATTGATTGCACCATTAATTATATTAACCTGGCATCAAAATTTATTTGGAGGTGCCACAAATGAATATATTTTATTTGTGGCTTTAATTGGGTCATTAGGATTTATACAACAAGTTTGGTTAAACATCTTTAGGGTAGATGGCCTAATGAAGCATATTATTATTGTTGAATTAGTGACGGCGATATTTTTGATTGCTGTAATATTTTTTGTTAGTAAAGATCAGCTGATCTGGTATATGCTTACTTCAGTTGTCATCACTTCACTTTGCAGTATATTATATTTCTTTAATAAAAAACAGTTTCAGTACAATTTTACTTTAACCATAAAGAATGTTGTTCGTTTGATGAGAACTGGATTTCCCTTGCTATTACTAAATATTAGCACGATGATTATTACAATATTTCCACAGTTTATTGCTGGTGTTTTTTATGGAGATGAGGTGATGGGAATCTATTCATTCGGAGTAAGAATATCAACTTCAGTGCTTCTAGTGTTTAATACTATAGTTTGGTATATTTTTCCGAGTTTGATATCTAGACTTGGAGATATGAGCCCAGATGATAAATATAATTTTGTAAAAAAATGGTCAACTATTTTGGTATGCTTGTTAACCTTATTCTCATTTATTATGATGATTGTAATGTCAATTATCTTTACGTTTATGCCAGAATATTATGATGCATATGCTGTATTTAATATAATAATTATTTCAAATATTTTCATGCTTTCAGGGTTTATATTCAATAGTTTGATAATTTCTCATGGAGGTCAATTAAGGTTATCTATATTCATAACTATTATTTCAATATCAGTAATAATTTCATCATATTTAATAGCGACTAATGAATTAAACTATATTTATCTGGGTTTGGTTACTCTAATGGCTTCTATTATTCATCTTGTAGTAAATATTATATTCGGATGGCGCTTAGCGTTATCTGAATATAGTTTGCGTGAGTTGTATATATTTCCAGTAAAATTTTTATTACCAATCTTTGCGGTTTTAGTATTAAGCTTTTTGTTGTACCCTATGTATGGAGCAGTAATTGGCTTTATCTTATTGATAATACTAGAGGGGAAGACTTTACTTAATGTATTAAACCCTTTATTTCGACGTTATTTCTGGATTTAAGAAAGGTCTATATTTATGAAAATAGTTTTTGATAGTATTGCACTGGGTTTGCAAAAATATGGAGGTATTTCTAATTATTGGAATCATTTAGTTGATGGTGTTACAGGTGAATACTTAGAAAAAAAATATATTACACCTAAATTTGTTAATTGTAACTCGGATAATGATGCGGTAATTGAAAAAACCCCTGTTACTATATCACGATATCTACCAGTACTCAATGTTGAAAGGGATGCTATTTTTCACACTTCTTATTATCGGTGGCCACTAACCAAATGTAAAGCATATATTGTTACGGTGTATGATTATACGTATGAAAGATTTTCTAGTCCGCCTCAGAAGTGGGTGCATAGCCTACAGAAATTTGAAAGTATAAGGCGAGCCGACGCAGTAATTTGCATATCCGCATCAACAAGGAATGATTTATTGGGTTACTGTAGGAATATTGACCCAGAAAAAGTACATGTCGTTCATCTTGGCGTTGATCATAATAAGTTTTATTGCGACAAAAATAATGAGAATATAGAAGAGCACAATAACGAAGTTCTGTTTATTGGAAGAAGGAGTGGTTACAAGCGGTTTGATTTGGCCATAAAAGCATTAAATAAAATAGACATTCTAACACTAACAATCGTAGGACCAACTTTAACCTCAGACGAGGTAAGAGTGCTTAATAAATTTCTTCCCAAAAGGTGGAAATCATTCGAAAATATAGATCATGATAAGTTAAGAGAGTTGTATGCATCATCTTTTGCATTTATGTTTCCTTCTGATTATGAGGGATTTGGACTTCCTTTGCTTGAGTCTATGGCTTGCGGGTGTCCAGTAATATCATCCTCATTGTCATCGTTACCTGAAGTTGGTGGTAGTGCAGTTCTTTATGCTGAAAATCAGAGACCTGAATCATATTCCGATCAATTACATGCGCTTATAGAATCAAAAGATTTAAGAAATAGTTTAATTAGATCTGGACTTGATCACTCTAAGGTATTTACATGGGATCGGACTGTAGCGGAAACGGTAAAGATCTATAATTTATTTTAAGCGCCACTCCCTGAAAAAATAAAAATGAATACAGTTTACTACCTATTAATTTTATTAATTACAGCAACTTTTATGCTTCCATTTTTTTTAAAAGTTCAAAAGTTCGGCTTTAATGTGTATAGTTTTTTAATGGTTTCAATTTTAATTCAAGTATTTCTAAGAAATACTCTGATGATAAATGACATCCCTAGTTTTGATTATGTGCATAGAGTCTTACTGTTAGATAAGCCATTTGAAGAGTTTATTTTGTCAGCCTTAATTTATTTGATCGCTTCAGTACTGGTAGTTGCAAGCTATATTTTTGCATTTAAACACGGCACTAATTATGTCTCATCTTTAAGAGTGGTTAATGTCAATCCTAGTAAGAGCAGTATGGTGATTTGGTGTTGTATTTTGATATTCATTAGCATTTTGTCTTTAAATTCTTTTTTATCTATATTTTTAATAGATGCTACATCCTCATACCGGGGTGTGAGTAACAGTTTGGAGAATTATTCAGCACACGGTTATTTGAGAACGGGGATACGACTTTCATTTGTTGTATCTTTGTTGTCGATTAGCTATTATTTGGATTCTAAATCTAAAAATAAGATTTTTTTATTCCTTTTTTTTATTTCCTCTTCGATATATTTTTTCTATGCGATTTTTACCTCATCTAGGGGTTTAATTCTAGTGTTTTTTGTTGGGTATTTTGCAATACAATCGTTTTATAATAAACTTACAACTAGCAAGATGATTATTGGTTTTAGCGCCATTGTTTTTATTGGAGTAGTAATGACATTAATTCGGATTGATTATGCTAATGAGTTCTCTTTTGGTCAAATAACTGATAATTTTATTAAAGCAATTTCCTATATTGTAGTTAATAATGGAGGTATCGACATACCCAAACTTCAGCATCTGATTGAATACGTTCAGAGAGAAGGCGACTACAGGTTTGGTGGATTTATCTCTAATATTGTATTGTTATTTATCCCTAGAGCTATTTGGACAGATAAGCCTGTAAATATTGATACTGAATTTGGTTTTAAGGTGTACGATAGTATATCATATGGTTCCGGTGCTGTTCCGCCTGGAATTTATGGGGAGTTTTTTTGGGATTTTTCATGGCCAGGAATTGTTATTTCAGCAATTCTAGTTGGGATATTTTTAGGGTACGCTGATAAATTTCTTCGAAATAACTATGATAGTGTGTTTGTTAAAGTATGTTACTCGATATCCATATTATGGTCGGGAATGGGTATAATAGGGAGCGGGGCAGTTTCATATTTTATGGGTTTAGTGCTCTATATTGTGCCTATCTATATTATTTTTTACATTTCAACTATTTCTTACAAACGACACATAAAGATAAGATTTCAAAAAAGACCCTAATTGGAGGGTTAATGTTTTTTATAACAGGCACAGAATATTATTAATAATACGAAAGTTACAATTATATCCGCTCATGAAGGCTCTCTATCATGGGTTAAAACAATAGACCATATCGCGAAATATGCTGACCTAAATTATGTGACAATTTTAAGTGATGACAAATATCGATCTTCAAGTGTAATTCAAAGGATTGTTAACAGGGTTATGATATATCTAATATTTCCACTAAAGGTTGTAGTTTTTTATAGAAGAATTTATAGAGAGGATTGTATTTTGGTAGTTACATCCCCCTTTTATATGCCGTTGTTGGCATCATTATTATTTAAACATACTAAATTGTTGATTCTGCACAATGATTTATATCCTGAGGGATTTTACAAGATACCTTTTTTAAATAAATTCTCGTTTTTTTTTAAAGCCTACCGCGCTATTGTAAATAGGCTGTTGTATGATGTAAAAAGCAATATATTTTTATCAGAGTCTCATCTTCAATCGAGAGACTATATAAACAAGTGTGTTATTTATACGCCAGCCATATCAAGAAATATAATTCAAAAAACTCATGCGTCTAATCAAAAAGACTACGCTATTGGTTATATTGGTACGATGGGCTATAATCACTCTGGTATTGAATTTCTGACCTTATTAAAGAGTTCAAAGTTTAATTCACATATGCGATTTATTTTTAATATTTCAGGGTCGTTATCAGGTAAATTTAAATCGTTATCATTGGATAATGATTATTATGATTTAACAAAGTCCATAGCAATATCAGGCTCACTTGATGAGGGTGACTATGTTAATACCATGTCAAAGTTAGATTTTGGACTTATTTTATTGGGTATTAATGGCGGGGACATTGTTTTTCCTAGTAAATTTTCTGCACATTTATCTTATGGTCATCCTATTATTTTGATTTCGGACCAGGACAACGATCTACATAAGTTTGTTGAGAGTAATTCTATAGGAATATCTATTAATATCTTTAATGATGATTTAAATGATTTAAATCATTTTATAGATAATATGAACTATGATGCTTTAAGAGAAAATTCGCTTTCTACATATAGAAAATATTTTCATTATGAAAAAATTGCAAAGTCTATTATGAATGAAATGAAATTAAATGATTAATTTTTATATAATAAATTCCAATCAGACAGCCAACAATAGAACTGATTTTAATAAAGAGAATAAAGTTTTCTTTGAAAAGGTTAGTCTTTTACATCTTCGATTTTATAAAATTATAACTATATCTGCATATTATAATTTATTACGTTTTTTTAGAGTCACAAAAAAAAATGTGTATCTCTCATATGTAATGGTTGATAATTCCATAGTTTCTTATGCTTTTTGTTATCCAAAATCTTTTAAATACCCTTTTATGGGAGATGACGATTACCAAATTGGATCTGTTTATACAGATCCAAGGTTTAGAAAAAAAGGGTATTCAGTTTTAACTATAGAAAATATACTTAAAAATATTAACTGCTCACGAATTTGGTATCTTTCTTATAGTGATAATACTCCAAGTATTAATTTATGTAATAAGCTCAATTTTTGTTATTTTAATAATGGTGTGAGAGTAAGAGATAAGTATTTATCGTTTTTGTCAATATATATAATTACAGGAGAAAACAGTGAAAAGTAATAAAATCCCCTTTTTTAATTATCCCGCTCTATTTGAGCAAAGAAAGGAGGAATACATAAATATAGTTCAAGATGTATTGTCTCGTGGTGCTTACATCATGCAACAAGAATTAATTGACTTTGAAAATGACTTGGCTAAATACTTAGGTGTCAAGCATGCAATTGGTGTTGCAGATGGCACAATGGCTTTATTGACTTCACTTATGGCGGCAGATATTGGAGAGGGGGATGAGGTAATAGTTCCTTCTCATACTTTTATTGCTAGTGCGGCGGCTATTCACCACTCAGGAGCTAAGCCTATATTGGCTGACTGTCAAGAAGACCATTTAATAGATCCTGATTCTATTCTTAAATTGATTACACCCAAAACTAAAGCAATTATGCCGGTTCAGTTAAATGGAAGAGTTGCTGATATGGACGCAATTAATAAGATTGCAGATGAATATAATTTGATTATTATTGAAGACTCTTGCCAGGCATTAGGTGCAAAATATAAGGATCAGTTTGCAGGTACTTTTGGATTGACAGGCACCTTTAGTTTTTTTCCTGCAAAGACATTAGGTTGTTTTGGTGATGGCGGTGCGGTCGTAACTAATAATGACGAGGTCGCTGCTAAAATTAGAATGATAAGAGATCATGGTCGAGATCCAATTGACGGTAAGGTTAAGATATTTGGCTTTAATAGTCGATTGGATAATTTACAAGCGGCTATTTTAGGATTGAAGTTGAAGTATTATGATGAAGATGTTTTTAGACGCAGGCAGATTGCCACACTTTATCATTTACATTTGTGCAGTATTGAGCAGATATTGTTGCCACCTGCGCCTGATAGTGAAGTCGATCATTTTGATGTATTCCAAAATTATGAGATTGAGGCCCAAGACCGTGATAAGTTGAGAGAGTTTTTGTCTAAAGCGGGTGTTGGGACAATCTTGCAATGGGGTGGACATACAATTCATCAATATAGCGAGCTTGGTTTTAATTCTGATTTAAAATACACAGAAGAGATGACAAAAAAGTTTATGCTACTCCCTTTGCACGCCATGTTAAGCGATAAAGACGTTGTGTATATTTGTAAGAAAATTAATGAGTTTTATGACTCTAAAAATAATTAATAATTAATAATTAAGGTTTATTGTATGGAAAAAGATAATATTAAAGTCTCTGGAGGACTGAGAACTGATGCGGAATCGGTAGAGGCATCACTTAATAAAAAATGGTTTGATGATAATGCAAGTAGCTGGGAGCAGAAAATGGAAAATTTCCCTAAGTATGTCAAACGACAAAATTTAACAAGATTTTTGGTTCTTTATGAAATATTTAATAAAATATTAAATGTTAAAGGTTCAATTGTTGAGTGTGGTGTCAATCAAGGGTATGGCGTCATGTCTTGGGCAAGACTTTCTGCAATTTTAGAGCCTGTAAATTTAACGCGTAGAATCTATGGTTTTGATACATTTGAGGGATTTCCTGGGGTATCAGATAAAGACCAATCAAGTGCCAGTAATCATGTCAAGAAAGGTGACCTAGCTGCAGCAGTCAATACATTTAGTGAAATAAATGGACTAGTTGACATTAATGACAGTACAAGGTTTTTAGGACATATACCTAAGGTTGAATTAATTAAAGGCGATGCCACTAAAACTATTCCAAAGTTTATTGAGGATAAGCCACATTTAGTGGTTAGCTTGCTTTATTTAGATTTTGATCTTTATGAGCCCACTAAGATTGCATTAGAGTATTTTTATCCTAGAATGCCAAAAGGGTCAATCATTGCTTTTGATGAGTTAGATAACCCATTGTGGCCGGGTGAAACACAAGCAATGGTTGAATTTTGCAAGGAGAATAGACTACGTATTCAACGTCTACCTTTTGACCCGTATGTCGGTTACGCGGTTGTAGAATAGATACTAATTATTTATTATGACTAACTTTGAAGATATCGAGCAATTAGCCTTAAAAATTAGAAAGAATGCCGTTAATATGACGAGTGCTGGAGGTAGTTCACATATCGGGTCGATATTGTCGATTGCAGATATATTGGCAGTACTTTATGGATCGGTGATGAACTATAAGGCTGGTGAGCCGAAGTGGAAGGGTAGAGATAGATTTATTTTGAGTAAGGGTCATGCTGGCGCTGGCGTGTATGCGGCGTTGGCAGAGTCAGGATTTATGCCAGTGGAGAAGTTGAGGACGCATTATCAAGACGGCTCGGATTTGTCGGGACATGTGTCGCACAAAGGTATTCCTGGCGTTGAGTTTTCTACAGGGTCTTTGGGGCACGGTTTGCCTGTTGCAACAGGCATGGCACTAGCCGCTAAAATCAACAGGGATAAGCACAATATTTATGTATTAATGAGTGATGGTGAGTGTGATGAAGGTTCAAATTGGGAGGCAGCCCTGTTTGCGCCACATCACAAGTTGGACAATTTAGTGGTGATTATTGACCGTAATAAATTGCAAAGTATTCATTCAACAGAAGACACTTTGAGCTTAGAGCCCTTTGTAGATAAATGGCAAGCATTTGGCTGGAATGTAGTTGATGTTGATGGACACGACCATCAAAAATTGCTGGATGCTTGTGGCTCTATGGTTACAGGCAAACCATTGTGTATTATTGCCAATACTACTAAAGGTAAAGGTGTGTCGTTTATGGAGGATAATATTTTATGGCATTATCGCTCTCCCCAAGGTGAAGAATACAATGCTGCAATGCAGGAGCTTGACAATGCGTGATGCCTTCTTGAAAAAAATAACGGAACTGGCATTAACAGATAAAGATGTAGTTTTATTGACTGCAGATTTGGGGTTTGGTGTTTTTGAAAAATTTGAAGCTTCCTTTCCTGGGCAATATTTTAATGTTGGTGTTTCTGAGCAAAATATGACAGGTTTAGCTGCTGGTCTCGCACTTGAAGGTAAAAAAGTCATCACATATTCCATTGGTAATTTTCCAACATTGAGGTGCTTAGAGCAGATACGCAATGATGGGTGTTATCACGATTTGAATATTACTATTGTTGCGTCAGGTGGCGGGTTTAGTTATGGCCCTTTAGGCATGTCACATCATGCAACTGAAGATATTGCCATCCTGAGAGCATTGCCTGCGATGAGCGTGGTTGCACCTGGCACAGCATGGGAAGCAGGTGAGGCAACAGAAGCTTTAATTAAAGGTAATAGTGTTGGTTATTTGCGATTGGATAAAACAGTTGCTGATGAAAATAGTACACACTTGTTTTCTTTGGGTGGTTCAATTAAGTATAGGGCAGGAAAGGATGTGACGCTGTTGACTACAGGCGGCATATTGAGAGATGTTATTCAGGCGGCTGAGTTGTTACAAGAACAGGGTATTGATGCGGGTGTGGTGAGTATGCATAGTGTCAAGCCTATTGATAAGAGTGCTATCGCCACTGCTGCAAATGAAACAGGCGGCATTGTGACTATTGAAGAACATAATCTTGATGGCGGACTAGGTAGTGCGGTAGCTGAGGTGTGTATGGATAATGGTATTGCTCCAAAGGTGTTTTTGCGCATTGGATTGAACAATAGATATTCTTCTGTTGTTGGTTCTCAAGATTATCTTAAAGCACACTATGAAATGGATACTAGTGCAATTGTTAAACGAGTGCTGGAGTTACTTTAAACTCAACTATTTTCAAGGCATAGGCTTAATGTATTTTTTAAAACATGCTTTACATATGGTAAAAAATTCATTTTAAAATTTTAACCATGGAAGTGCATAATTAAGATTATAAATAAAAAGGTTTAAAGAAATGATAAAGAGACTATTCGATATTTTAACATCTCTCTTTGGATTGTTGTTATTGTCACCTATTTTGATTGTGTTTATGTATTTGATATATCGACAGGATAAAGCTTCACCTTTTTATATGGCACCAAGGGTGGGTAAAAGCGATACAAGCTTTAAGATGGTTAAACTGCGCTCTATGGTGAGTGATGCGGATAAGTCAGGTGTAAGCTCTACAAGCAATAATGATATAAGAATTACACCTATTGGTCAAAAAATTAGACGATACAAGTTAGATGAATTGACCCAGTTATGGAACGTATTGATGGGTGACATGAGTTTGGTTGGTCCAAGGCCACAGGTTAAGGTGGATACAGATTTGTATACGAATATTGAAAGAAAATTATTAAGTGTTCAGCCGGGTATTACAGATTTCTCATCGATTGTATTTTCAGATGAAGGTGATATTCTTGAAGGGAAGGATAATCCAGATTTGACCTACAACCAACTAATTAGACCCTGGAAAAGTAGACTTGGTTTAATTTATATTGAAAATCAATCATTTTTATTAGATATAAAGCTAATTATTTATACTATAGTTGCAATTATTTCAAAGCAAAGGGCGTTGAATTGGGTTGTGAGTCAGTTAAAAATAATGAATGTTGATTCTGATGTTGTTAATATATCTAAAAGAGAGGTGGAGTTATATCCTTTTCCGCCACCTGGAATGAATAAGGTAGTAGTTTCTAGATGATATGTGAGTTTAAAATTATTAGCAATAAGTCATAATCAATAAAATAACAATCCTTTCAAGAATTAACAAGTAGTCAATTAATGATCAACCAGTTGCTATCATTCCAGCTTTGAAGATATCTCATTGCACTAGCTTCCGATTTCCAGCCACCCCTCAGCATAATTTTCTCTAGCGGGATATTTTTATTTAATAGGTCAAGTGCAGCTCCAACTCTAAATGAGTGGCCTGATAATTCTCCAATTTGATTTAGATCAGCTTGTTTTTGAAGGCTTTTTAAAATATGATTAATTGATGCAGGCGTAAGTGATGGGTTAGTAGATAGATTTCGTTTGAAACTTCTAAGGATGTAGCCACTGTCTTGATCAATTGCTAGTGACCAGCTTAAAATCATCTCAGACAGCTCATTAGATACTGGAATTATTTTTCCTTCATTGTACTGATCAGTTTTAGAGTGTCTAAGTAAAAGTGCATGTTTATGATTACCGAAATGTTGCAGGTCTTCAAATTTAAATTGACAAATTTCTGAGCGACGGCGCAT
>Ga0209142_1002021_pt1 | contig 10362 bp, 9 predicted proteins | sample SaaInlV_120m_DNA_FD_184678 | JGI IMG/M metagenome (GOLD analysis project Ga0209142, IMG submission 184678) | Marine microbial communities from expanding oxygen minimum zones in the Saanich Inlet - Saanich Inlet SI074_LV_200m_DNA (SPAdes) (version 2) | ecosystem: Environmental > Aquatic > Marine >... | reverse complement strand
GTACCCACAATGGGAGCAATTCACGACGGCCATATAAGCCTGATGCGAAGCGCGAGAAGCGAGAATGACGAGCTTATTGTCAGCATATTCTTAAATCCGACTCAGTTTGATAAGGGCGAAGATTTCGATAACTATCCTCGCCAGTTGAATCAGGATATCGAGCTTATACGAAAAGAAAATGTAGATGTTATTTTTTCACCCGGTACTGAAGAGATGTATCCGGATGGATATTGCACTAACGTGAGGCAGGATAGAATTACTGATGCCCTGTGCGGCAGGGTAAGGCCAGGACATTTCAATGGTGTAACGACAATTGTAACAAAACTTTTCAATATCATTAAGCCTGACAGGGCGTATTTTGGTCAAAAGGATTATCAGCAAAGTGCGGTCATAGAAAGGTTGGTTAGAGACCTGAATATGGATATAGATATTCAGGTCTGCCCCACAGTTCGTGAAGAAGACGGACTCGCTCTCAGTTCAAGAAATAAGCGATTGAATCTTGAGGAGCGACAGAATGCACTTTCTATTTATGGCTCTTTATTAAAAGCCAGATCCATGTTTGCTTCCAATATAAGGGATGCAAAAGAGATTATAGAAGAGATGGCATCTGTCATTAAGAAGACAAACCATACAAAGATAGACTATATATCCATAGTTAACGCGCGTACGCTTGAAGATCTTTCGTTAATTAATGAAAAGGCTTTAGCTGCTGTTGCAGTATGGATTGGGAATACAAGATTAATAGATAATACTATTCTGGAATAAAACCATGCTTAGAGAAATGTGTAAAGCGAAGATTCACTCCGCGACAGTTACAGAAGCGGATCTGAACTATACGGGCAGTATAACAATCGATAAGACTCTTTTACAGGAGTTGGATATCCTGCATTACGAACGGGTCCAGGTACTGAACATCAATAACGGGGCGAGAATGGAAACATACGTAATTGAGGGAGAAGCCGACTCAGGTATTATATGCCTTAACGGAGCAGCCGCAAGGTGGGCAGTTCCGGGAGACAAGGTTATTATCATCTCTTATTGCCTTATAGACGATGCTAAAGCACGAAGCTGGAAACCAAAAATAGTCTTGCTGGACGAAAAAAATAAGATTACGGAGATCATCTCCGAACCCAATTCCTGACCTCAATGATTAGAACTCTCTTTGAAATACCAATCCCGTACACCGGCATAACCATTCCCATTTACGCATACGGCTTCATGCTTATGGTGGGATTTCTGTTAGTTATGTACGTGGCACGTAATAAGGCAAAGACGGAAGGTTTAAACCCGGAAGATATATCAAATCTGGGACTATATACTATATTCGCCGGTATTCTGGGAGGCAGAACATTTTATGTGGTCCAGAATTTCGGTTCGTATAAACACAATATTCTGGATGCATTCAAGGTTTATGAGGGAGGGCTGGTATTTTATGGTGGCTTAATGGCCTCTATAGCTGCAATAGTTGTTTACTCAAAAGTTAAGAAGCTTCCTGTACTAAAAACAATTGACATTATTGCTTACGCTTTCGCGCTCGGAGTAGCCTGTGGTCGCATAGGATGTTTTCTAAATGGATGCTGCTGGGGTGATGTATGCAGTGCGGCTTTGCCGTGGGCGGTTAGTTTCCCCAAATCTGTTGATGTAAATCTTATGATTGATGGTAGTCCCGCGTTTCTTCACCATCTTGGACAGGGTTTAGTGAGTGTGTCTGATAGCCACTCTCTACCCATTCATCCTACACAGATATATTCTATGTTAGGTAATATTTCGATATTCTTTATTGTTAAGGCTTTTTTTAACCGCCGCAGGAGAGATGGGGAAGTGACGTTAATGTTCTGTGCCCTCTATTCCGTAATGCGCTTTACGGTAGAGATATTCAGGGATGACAATCTGCCACTTTTTGATGGTTTGACTATCTCACAAAATGCCAGCATAGTAGTCCTTGTGGTGACAGTTGCACTTTTTGTAATTGGAAGGATTAAACTGAAAGGGCAGACTACGCTTTCTTAGGTGTTTGTAAGGGCAATTCATGAATTGCCCTTACAGGTTGGGTTATAATTAACAATAATCCAGGGTGGCATGGACAAACTTGTTTGTCCGTGTCGTGCAAGCAGAGACAGTGTGAGAGGAGGCACTTCACGGATATTACATCGCTATTTCAAAAGTTGTATGATGAGGATGCCGACAAGGTAAAGCAGGCTCTTGAAGAGATTGGTAGAGTTGGAAAAGGAAATTTTGATGCCATGAAGGCTATCCAGGATTTCTTAAGAAAAGAGCGTCGAATGCCTCTTCGCATTCTGGCCATGCAGACCCTTTCAAAGACGAAAAGTAATTCTCAACCATCTACAGGAACATTTAAAAAGCCCAATATATTTCAATGTCCCGGAGCGGAGAAGATAAAAAGGGTAGAAATTATAGACGTAACATGTACTCACTGTCATAAAAAGGGTACCGCTTCTGTTGCTGGCTTCGAGAATGAATTTGCCTGCGAAAATTGCGGTGAAATAATAGAGCGCAAATTAGAAGAAAGCTGTATTGAAAAGTGCCCCGTAGGAAGTGAGTGCGTCGGCCCGGAACGTTACCGGAAATATATGAGTGGCAGGAAAAAAGCTCAATAATACAGATAGATATTTTTTCATTCAACGACCTTGCCAGAACACATAAGAAATTCATTCCTTTTGGTTATGGCAAGGTCTATTTGAAATATCGTCGAATTACTCTATTCCAATAATCCTTATGTAGAACATAACATCTTTACCTGCCAGGGGATGGTTACAGTCAAGGTATACGTTTTCTTCGTCTATTTTAACAATTGTTCCCGGTACGTCTCGTATTTTTACTACATTATCTATCTCTGGTTCAAAACTTCTGGGCAGGTTGGCTTTAGCAAATTTTATTACCAATTCGTGGTTTCTCTTTCCGTATGCCTCCTTTGGGCCTACCGTAACACTCTTTTCCTCTCTTAATTCCATTCCTATTACAGCCTTGTTAAGTCCGCTTGGCATTTGATCGCTTCCGACAGTAAATTCCAGTGGTTTCCCCGGTTTCGATTCTTTAAATACCGTACCATTCGTAAGGCTGGCTTTATATTGGATTTTTACCTTATCACCTTTCTTTACGATTATCTTTCTACCGCCTGTTTCGTTAACACCGGCCATAGCAGAATATCCATTAATCAGGATTAATCCGATTAATATAGACAACATCAGTTTAATTCTTATTAATGATTTTGCTGTTTTTAAAAGTTTCTCTCTCATTTAATTTTCCTCTATGTAAAGTAGTTTGTAAAATTGTTATCTTTCGATGTACTTATGAACAGTAATGTTATACATTTTTATATTGATTCCAGTTCCGGATAAGCATCTTTTTCTTTTATTTTGACACTATACTTTCATTCTCAAGTGGTTTCTCTTCGGTTTCTTTTACCGGTATCAGTGCTTTGTCCATATAGGAGCGTCTGCCAGGCTCGCGTTTGATTTTCTTACGTATCGATCTCAGTTTAAAATAATAGATGCCAAAAGGTATAATAGCGCTAACGGTTTCCCATACCCTGCGAGGATAGAAAGTAATCGGATTTTCCTGGGGCATACCGGGTCGGCGCTGTGTACGTATCTTTCTCCTTATGAATCCTCCTTGAAGCGGATGCACCTTCTGGTATTTAATGGTTCCATAAAATTGATGAATGTGAAGCATTACTCTGCTGGGGTTTGGGCCGCCGGCTGCCGCTCGCCGTATTAGAGTTTCAATGTGCTCAGGCGAATAATAGAGATCCCATGCCTTTTGATATATCTGCATCCACTCTTCTCCGGACATCTGAGCATGTTCCATGGTAACATGCTCAAGATCATACTTGTTCAGGTCAGGATCCATCCGTACTCCATTGAGATGATTATTCTTGTGGTCTTCAGAGCCGGGCAATGGTGTAAGACAGAAAAACTCCAGCAGATCAACGGGTATTTCCTGCTGAATTGTCTTAATGTCCTGTTCGATCTTTTCAGGAGTATCGGCAGGAAAGCCAAGTATATAACCGGCTACCGTAACAACTCGGGCATTACGCCATGTTTGAAACATTTTTCGATAGTCAGTAATTTTGTTCTGTCGCTTATTTACTGCCTCCAGGTTTTCCGGGTTAATGCTTTCCAGCCCGATGAACACTCTCCTACAGCCTGCCCTGGCAGCCTTGGAGACAAAATTCTTGATTTTATGAGCAAGCGAATCTATTTGCATGGTAAACTTTACATGTTTAAATCCTTGATTTTCACGAAGGTCGATCAATCGGTCAAAAACGGCTTCCCAGTTTTTGTTACGAGCAAAGTTGTCATCAGTAAGGAAAAAATCATTTATATCATTCGATAGATTGGAGCGGATCAGTTTTTCGATATCGTCCGGATTACGGTAACGTGATTTACGTCCCTGTACATTGATGACGGTACAGAAGCTGCACAGGAAAGAGCATCCTCTGCCAGCGTCAACGCAGCCAATCTTACTGACAAGCCTTTTGGCAACACTTGTTGGCGTTATCGGCATTGGCTGGCCTTCCAGACCGGGCAGATCTCCCAGGAAGTTGTAGAGAGGTTTCATTTTCCTCTGATAGGCGTCTTTTAAGACATTGATAAGCCTTCCTTCCTCGGCCTCACCAGCGAATAGTGTAATGCCGGCTTCCGTCGCCTCTTTCAGCTCCTCCGGAAGCTGAGGTAACATCGCAATACAGCCACTTGTATGGAATCCGCCTATTGCAACCTGAATGTTTTCGTCACGGAACTTTCTGGCAATGTCCATGGTACGAGGAAATTGATTTGACTGGACGCCTACGAAAAGAACAACGCCATTTCCACCTCCATTTTTAAACCTGCGAATTATGTCTGCAACAGGTATGGCGATATTCATCTCGTCGTAAGCGTTAATATCAAACTCGACATCGGTACCAAGGGCACTCTGCTCCGCAGCATCTTGCGTCAAGCCATATATGCAGGCTAGTGTATTCGATGGAATCCATGACCTGCGCCATTGGATAACATATCCATCATCATCGTAATGGGATGGTTTGATCAATTCAACGAAGAACTTTGTTTTAGTGCTATTATTCATATAGTTTTGTTTGTAAACCTATCCAGCCTCTCTTTTGAGAGGACTCCAAAATTGGAATCCTCTCAAAAGAGAGGCCGGGTTTTAAATAGGCAGATATTTTTAAGTAGACTTTTTTTTGCGAGGTTTTATTGCTACTTTATTTATGGCATTCAAATATGCCTTTGCACTTGCTTCTATTGTGTCCGTGCTCACGGCACGGCCTCTATAGGTATTGCCTTCAACTTCCACATCTACGCTTGCTTCTCCAAGGGCATCTTTTCCACTGGTTACCGACCTGATATTATAATCGAGAAGAGTTCCTGTAATCCCCGTTAATAAGTCGACCGCTTTAAAAATGGCATCAATTGGTCCGTCACCTTTGGCTGAATCGGATACGATTTTATCTTTTCCGACACGGAGTCTGATACTGGCTATCGGTACCGGGCCGCAATTTATACTTAAACTGTCGAGTTCGTAAATATTGGGTACTTCTGATTTCTCAACTTGTATTAATGCTTCTATATCCTGGTCATAGATTTCTTTTTTCTTATCAGCCAGGAGTTTAAATTGGCTGAATGTATGTTCAAGTTCTTCATCAGGGAGCTCATAACCCAATGCCTTAACACGTTTCTTGAATGCATGCCGGCCGGAAAGTTTACCAAGGACGATATTGGTCTTTGGCAGACCTACATCTTCCGGCTTCATGATTTCGTATGTCGTGCTCTCTTTTAAAACGCCATCCTGATGTACACCTGATTCGTGTGCGAATGCGTTTTCTCCAACTATAGCCTTATTCCTCTGTACGCGTAATCCTGTCAGGCCACTGACAATCTTACTTGCGGCGATTATCTCTTTTGTCTTTATTCCTGTAGTATGTCTGAAAAAATCTTTTCTGGTTTTAAGCGCCATAACAATCTCTTCGAGAGACGCATTACCCGCTCTTTCTCCAATACCGTTTATCGTGCATTCCACCTGTGTAGCGCCTGCTTTTACGGCTGCAAGTGAATTGGCAACCGCAAGGCCAAGATCATTGTGGCAGTGAACACTTATAACTGCATCATTGATATTTTTTACATTATCCTTAAGGTTTTTTATTAATGCCGCGTATTGTTCCGGTATTGCATATCCAACTGTGTCAGGAATATTCACGGTTGTCGCTCCCGCGTCGATTACTGCCTCTACGACTTCTACAAGAAAATCAGGCTCTGTCCTTGAAGCGTCTTCCGGAGAAAATTCTACATCATCAACATATTTTTTTGCGCGTTTTACACCTTTTACGGCAGTCTTTATGATTTCTTCTTTTGCCTTAATCAGTTTATGTTTTCGATGAATTTCAGATGTTGCGAGAAATACATGAATCCTGGGTGATTTGGCAGATTTTAAAGCCTTTGCCGCGCAATCTATATCTTTGTCAACTGCCCGTGCGAGCGCGCAAATACTGATATCCCGTATCTCCTTTGCAATAGTACTTACCGATTTGAAGTCACCCTCTGAGGTAATGGGAAACCCGGCTTCCATCACGTCAATATTCAGAGTAGAGAGCTGCCTCGCTATCTGCAGTTTTTCTTTCTGGTCCAGACTTGCACCCGGAGACTGTTCTCCATCTCTTAACGTAGTATCGAAGATTATGATTTTAGACATAGAAACCTTTTCTGTTGAAAGTAATTGTAAAGGCGTTTTTATACGCTATTGCTTAATTTAATGTTAAGGGATTTTAATGTCGGTTACACATCAAACTCCGCCCAGCATGACGTCATTCCGGGCGGAGTCGAGGAATCTATCTATTTTGAATCTATCCATTTCATGAGTTTGCGCAGTTTTGCACCAACTTGTTCTATCTGATGATTCTTATCTTTTGCGACAAGCGCATTAAACATTGGACGACCGGCTTTATTTTCGAGGATCCATTCTTTGGCAAATTTGCCTTCCTGTATCTCAGAAAGTATTTTTTTCATCTCTTTCTTTGTTTCCTCTGTAACTATTCTCGGTCCTCTTGTCACGTCTCCAAACTCAGCAGTATTGCTGATAGAATGCCTCATGTATGTCAAACCACCTTGGTAGAAAAGGTCTACTATGAGTTTCAGTTCATGCATACATTCAAAATATGCCAGCTCAGGTTGGTATCCTGCCTCGACCAGTGTTTCAAACCCGGCCTTAACCAGGGCTGCCGCTCCACCGCACAATACGGCCTGTTCACCAAAAAGATCTGTTTCTGTCTCTTCTGCAAAAGTTGTTGGCAGGATTCCACCTCTTCCTCCCCCAATGCCTCCGGCATATGCCAGGGCAATCTTTTCTGCTTTCTTTGAAGGGTTTTGATGGATGGCCATTAAACACGGTACGCCTCCGCCTTTCTCATATTCACTTCTTACCAGATGTCCAGGTCCTTTTGGTGCTACCATGATCACGTCAACATCTTTTGGAGGAACAACCTGACCAAAATGGATGTTGAAACCATGTGAAAAAAGTAGTGTTTTGCCTTTTTTCAAATGAGGTTCAACCTCTGCTTTGTAGACGTCTCCCTGTACTTCATCAGGCATCAGTATTGCGACCAGGTCACCCTGTTGTGTGGCTTTGACTGCGGTCACAGGTTTAAAACCATGCTTAACTGCTAACGTGTAATTTGGAGAATCCTTTCTCTGTCCAACTATGACTTTAAGACCACTTTCACGGAGGTTTTGCGCATGGGCATGCCCCTGGCTACCATAGCCGATGATTGCAATCGTTTTACCTTTAAGTGGTTTGATATTAGCTTCTTTATCAGTATAAAGTTTCGTCATGTCATTCCTTTCTATAATTAGAAGTATTAATGGAGGTGGAAACCTGCTTGACAAACAATCTGTCGGGTTAAAAGGTCTCTCCACTACCGATAATGAATAAATTAAGTATTTTCTATTATTTTACCGTCTTTCATGACAATCCTGTTTCCGACTATTGTCATTATTGCTTTCCCTTGAAGGTTCCAACCGTTAAACGGACAGTTCCTTGCTTTTGAGAAAAATTTATTAACATCTACTTTCCATCTCTTTTTCAAATCAATCACGGTTATGTTCGCTTTAGTCCCAGGCGTAAGGCTACCAATTCCTGACTTGTCCAGATCAAAAATTTTCGCTGGTAAAATAGTCATTTGGTCTATTGCCTGTTTCAGCGTCAAAATGCCGGGACGGACCAGGTGTGTTAACACCAGGCCTAAAGTTGTTTCTAAACCGATAAGCCCAAAAGCCGCTTTATTAAATGGCAAATTTTTATCCTTTGCCGTATGCGGTGCGTGATCACTTGCAATAATATCAATAGTTCCGTCAGCTAGTCCCTGCTGTACCGCCTTAACATCCGCTTTCGACCTTAAAGGTGGGTTGACTTTAGCGTTAGTGCCTAATTTCTTTACTGCTTCTTTACTTAATAAAAGATGATGTGGGGCTGCTTCTGCCGTTATTCTCACACCTCGTTTTTTTGCTTTAGCAATTTCGGATACAGATTGAGCAAGACTTACATGGGAAATATGAATTCTGGCACCTGACTTCTCTGCCAGCCCAATATCACGCATAACAAAATCTGCTTCAGCTTCATACGGCTGACTCGTAACAGAATCAGAAAAATTTCGTAAGCTTTTTTCTTTCTCGTTTTGCCTTTTGCGGTATAACGGCGATTCTTCACAATGAGGATTAACTAAAATATTATACTCTTTACCTTTTATTAGCGCATTAAGCATTAATCTCTCTCCGGCGACAGGGTGTCCATCATCAGAGATCGCCCTTGCACCGGCAATTTTTAATTTTCCAACATCAACTAATCTATGTCCATTTAACCCGACCGTTGTCGCTGATTTTGAATAATAATTAACGATACTCTCTTTTTTCGCAATTTTTAAAAGCTGGATAAGCCGTGACGGAGTATCAATCGGAGGATTCGTATTCGGTTCTGCTATCACCGTAGTAAAACCACCTGCTGCGGCAGCCCGCGAACCGGAATAAAGATCTTCCTTATGCTCTTGTCCCGGTTGCCTGAAATGGACATGTACGTCTACCAGCCCGGGAACTACTATTTTATCTTCAGCATCTACGACTAAAGCGTCTTTATCTTTAATATTTTTACCGATTTTCTCAATCCTGGAGTTGCGGATTAAAACATCAAATACTCCTGCTTTTTTGTTTGGAACATTATACACAGTACCGTTTTTGATTAAAATTTTTTTATAATTGATCATTGTGGAAATTTATTGTCTTCTTCTGTGCTCTATATCAAATGATTCTATTTTGGCCCACGGTTCATGGCAATCCTGCCAGTACGCGCAACTTCCTTTATGCCAAATGGTCGAAGCAGATCTAACACGGCTTCAAGCCTGTCTTCAGGGCCGGAAATTTCAATGACCATATCTTTTTGACCAACGTCTATTATCTTTCCTCTAAAGACGTCAACCAACTCAATGATGTCACCTCTTTTTCCCGGGACAGCGCTTACCTTAATGAGCATCAGGTTGCGTTCAACATATTCTGTATCCGTAAAATCTATTACCTTAATTGTATCTATGACCTTGCCCAATTGTTTACGGACCTGTTCTAGTATTGACTCGTCGCCACTGACGACTATGGTCATTCTGGATATTGTCTCGCTTTCAGTTTCTCCAACGGCCAGGCTTTCAATATTAAACCCTCTTCCACTGAATAGCCCGGTAATTCGTGACAGTACGCCGACCTTATTCTCAACCAGGACTGATATTACGTGTTTCATTAATTCGCTCCTTTCAGCCTCCATGACTGACATTACAGGATGATGAAAAACAGAAAACCGCTTGTTTTCTCCTGTTCCAAAAACTTATAAATCCTAGTTTAGCTCTTTAATTGACTGGGCCGCATTCATGGCTGTGTTATATATCAGTTTTAACGGAATCCCTCGCTCTTCCGCAACTTTTCTGCAATCCTCATGTTCCGGTGTAATATTTTTTATGCTTCCGTTCAGCATGCCTATCTTTACTTTGATTGTTCCATATTCAGTGTTAACGTCAACCAGTTTCCTATGTAACTTCTTACGGCTTGCTCTGTATTTCCTGATTCCAAATGTCGTAGATTGCTCAAACATGATTCTTTCCACTTTTGACAGGTGCACATCATCAACAATAATACTGATTAATATTCCCGGACGAGATTTTTTCATTTGCACTGGTGTTATATATCCATCCAGTGCTCCAGCGTCTAATATCTTTTCCAGTAAATAACCAAAATGTTCTCCAGGCATATCATCAATATTTGTCTCTACCATCCAGACTTCATCTTGTTCACATACCATGATCGTTTCGCCAAT
>Ga0209142_1002014_pt1 | contig 10395 bp, 11 predicted proteins | sample SaaInlV_120m_DNA_FD_184678 | JGI IMG/M metagenome (GOLD analysis project Ga0209142, IMG submission 184678) | Marine microbial communities from expanding oxygen minimum zones in the Saanich Inlet - Saanich Inlet SI074_LV_200m_DNA (SPAdes) (version 2) | ecosystem: Environmental > Aquatic > Marine... | reverse complement strand
GTGCTTGACTGAGTATTTGCATGATTTGTGAATCTGATTTACGTGTTGTCTTCATTTGAATCTCCTTATGTTTTTATTATAAGAAAATTCTACTTTTACTGAGTGTTAATTTTTGGGAGGATTACACCTGGTTGTCTCAATATCCATTGCTTATGCCTATTCTCTAAGTGTATGAGAGAGAGGGAGAGATACTCTGGTCCATTATCGCATCTTATCGCTTTAGGCTTGCCACGCCATTCAATTAGCTGTTCTAATGATTTAATCACTCTTTGCGCTGACAAAGAGTGATCTACTTCAATACCTAAACATTCTTTCTTTTTAATACTCCATTGAAGGGTGTATCTCCTTACGTAGAGATGGCCTTAGAACTTTTTTGTTAAAGCCTCTTGTACGATCATGGCCTTTAAACGCTCATCAACTTACATCTTTTTAAGGCGAGCATTCTTCGCCTCGAGCTCTTTGAGTCTGGTGATCATTGAGGTATCCATGCCGCCGTATTTAGTACTCCACTTAAAAAAGTGGCGCTGCTCACTCATGCCGTGCTCTCTGCACAGCTCGGATATTGGAACGCCTGAGCCTGCTTGGTTGGGTATCTATGAATCTGATTTACGTGTTGTTTTTACTATAAGAAAATTTTACTTTTATTAGGTGTTATTTTTTGAGAAGATTGCCTTTCTAATAAATTTAAGATTTTTTATAAAAAAAAAGCTGAATTTCTTTTTATTTACATTGAAAATATAACTGAATCTATTTCCAATTGAATTATCCCATAAATTTAAAATTCTATACTGCTCCTTCTTTGAAGCAAACTTTATCTCCTCTTCAGATTCACTCTTGTTTTTTGTTATATTTAAATCCTGCCAAAATACCGGTATCTCATTAATAGAAATTTTTAAATCTGTTTTTTTAGGCTTATTTTCAAATGAATAATTACCTATTAAAGGATTAATATTTATTGCAGCATCATCATAATCTGAAAAACCATATTTTATATACGCTTGATTTTCAAAAAATCCAACAGGAATAAATAAAGGAGGCACGTTCTTCGCCTCCAAAATATATGGTTTTTGATGAATTTTAGTATGCATATATCCATCATAATGTCTACAAATTTCAAATTTAGGAAAAACAACATACTGTTCAATATCAATTTTACCAGATAAGCATTCTGGCCTTATTATTCTCTCATTGTCATATGATTTCGAAAAGAATAATTTATGAAATAGGTTTTTATGATAAATCTGGCATCCGAAAAAAAAACCGTGAGGAAAATGAACTAAATAATATGATTGTGTCTCAAAAACAACATTGCCACCACTTTTTAAAAAATTTACTGGGGAATTTTTACGATACGAGTAATCTGATTCAAAATAATGAGAATAATTTATGGAAATATTTTTGGTCTGAAGTTGATTACAAAGTTCATTTGCAGAACTTATAACCTTATTTAATTCCTTATAATTAGCCATAATCAAGGGATGATCATTGTTTGGAACCCAGAATACAAAGTCGTCGTCAGAGTGTTCAAATAATTTATAAGACTCTTTGAATTTTGTTTGATTATCAGAACGTCCATTAATAACAATTGGATCCTCAAATAAAGAATAACAATACTTTTCAAATTCATCACTATTATAAATAGCGTCTAAATCATACTTAATAATAACTTTACTCCATTTATAAGGAGCATAACTTGCTAATGAATATTTCGTTATATCCAATTTATTTTGATATTTATAGGCTCTTGAATTTTTTCTAACTTTATTTTCAATCTCAACTAATTTTTTATTTGGAAATAAAGCTGAATCAGTTATAAAAATATCCATATATAAGATCATTTTTTCTCCTTAAAAAATATATATTTTAAAAACTTTAAAAAAGATGCTGGTAAAAATATTAAATATATATCCAAGAGTCAGAATCTTATTTTATATCCATAACAATATTTCGCTTCGTGAAATAATTTTTTTGTTTCAGATAGGCCATTATTTTTTGACCTTATAATTAATTTATAATTTTCTTTATAAAAGTGGTTTATTACATAATTATAAGTAGATTTTTTATAGTTTAATCTGCTCATATTTTTAAGAATTTTTACAATATTCAATATGTAAAAAATAAATGTACCACCACCTCCCCAAGTTGTATTACCAGTACCCTGCTCTAGATAAGTTTGTGCGGTTTTTAGATCTGGCTTTTCAACAAACTCTTCGACTTTGTATGCGCTATTATCATTCTCTTTTGATGATTTTATATAACCATAGCCAGTATTAGCGTTAGTTGGCACAATTCCAAAAGTGGTTAACTTGCGCCACTTTGTGCTTGTTGGCTTGCTACTCACATATCACCCCTTATATGCGCTAATTTTTATTATTTTTCCAGCTTCATCAAAACTTATTAAATCTACAACTAGAATTTTATCAAAATTATTGACCATAATTTCCAATTCAGCAATTACAGTTTGCCCATCATTATAAATATAAATAGGGTTAATAGAAATACTATGAACTGAATCGAAAATTTTCTTATTGGCTTGTAAAACACTAGATTTTCCTTTTTCGTGAACCTCCCAATCTCTCAAAATAATTTCGTCCGAAAAAATCTCTTCTAGTCCTTTTAAATCTTTATTGGAAAATAATTCAAAATATTTTAAACATTTTTTTTTATTTTCTTTATGCTTTACCATATGTGATTATTTCCATAAATTTATTATCAATTACCAGTGAACGGATGTTGATCAATAACTCTTTATTTAAAAATCAAACGCACATCATTGATATAGTTACTCTATTTACAAGTCGTGTTCATCTTGAATTCGGCCATCTCCTCTCAAGGTGTCATCTTCAATTCTAATCACGTCATCAACCTCTGGAGAGGACGATTCAATTAAAATAATATCTTCTAGTGTAACAATTCTATGCTTTATGCCAGCAGGGATTGACCAGATTGATCCCGGACCTAGCACTTTAACATCTATATGACCATCTTTGTCTTCAAACCAAGCCTCAACAGACCCTTCAACTAAAAAATTCGTTTCTACTTTATATTTATGATACTGAAAACTCGTTTTTGTTTTCTTTTTAATATACAATTTTTTCATAATATATCTTTTTGGCTCATCTCCAATCTCTTCGCCCTTCCGAAAATTAATCCAAACTTCACGACCCCACGGTTTAACAACTACTTTTGCATCCTGTTCATCATAATGCCATTCACTACTATTTAAATTAATCATTTTTTATACTAAATCCTCCATCTATATTAATTGTTTGTCCAGTAATATATTCATTTGCACCACTAGATAAAAATAGCACAACTTCAGCTATTTCTTTAGGATCTGCCATCCGCTTTAATAGAATATTACCAACTTGTTTTTTTATTCTGTCACTCCATGTGTTATTAGTCATTTCCGTATTAGTAAATCCAGGGGCGACTGCATTGACCAATATACCAGGGGCTAACTCTTTAGCTAACCCTGTTGTTAAATTAATAACTGCTGCCTTTGATGAAGCGTAAGCAACCCTACCAACTGAAGCATAAAGACCTTTTATGGATGCAATGTTAATAATCTTGCCGGTAGTTTTAGACCTTTTCATGATTGGTACAACATATCTAGTAACATTAACCAAACCAAAGAGATTAACATCATACACAGTCCTCCAATCAGTATCGGAAAGATCGTCAAATGTTTTTGATATATTTACTCCAGCTGAATTCACTAAAACATTTATTTGGGTTATTTTAGAAAGCGCCCGCCTAACTTCATCCTCTTTAGATATATCAAAAATTAAATACTTTGAATCAAGTTCTTTAGCTAACTCTATAAGATAAGAAGAATGGGTTCTTCCATGAAGTAAAACTTCGTATCCTTTTTCTTTTGCAAGACGGGCTATAGCAGCACCAACCCCCCTTGAGGATCCGGTAATTAATATTTTATTTTTCATAATTAATATATACTCTTATATAGTTTAGTACAAAATCTGGTTAATCCACGGCATGAATTTTGCCACCCCTTAACAACGCCTTATAGAGGGTCAGCCTCCCAAGGTTATAAATAAAATGATCAAAAGGCTCGTGATGCATAGGTGACATATTCAGATAAACCAAGCCCGTCAAAATACTCACCTTTATTACATCAAGATTTTTATTATTTAAATAGTTTTTAAATATTTTTCTAGCTCTATTTAACTCTGGGGGGGGCTCATGGTCAATTGTTATATCACCCTGGCTATCTTTATGAAATGAAAACTTATTTTGCTTTATTAATTTATACGAAACCTTCATACCTCCATTAAGTTTAGCTAGATCATAGTATTGATCTCCAAAATCTATAATTCCAGAAAAATCCTGTCTCCAATCAAGTATCAGAAAATCATTATTCTCTTTTAATAGAATATTATCAAATTGAAGATCTCCATGAAAGTTAGATGCTATACCAGTACTCATATAATCCCAGTCTATAAGACTTAGCATCTTTTCAATTGATGGAACTTTAACCCCGTTAATATTTGTAGACTGGTCTTTTATTTGGTGTTTTTTCTGGTATTTATCAATTCTTGATAGTGTTTTTTTATAATAAAAATCAAGGCAAGCAGACTTAAAAATTTTACGCTGTGAATTTGATATTTTTACATTTATCCATAAATTTTTATCAATCCAATGAATAAAATCATGCATTACCTGATCATTGATAGTATCATAAAGGACCTTACCGCCCACCTTATCATATGTATAAAAGGAATCTTTTATACATATGATTTTTGGGCATAATCCATGGAGAATTTTTGATCTTGTATATCGATTTTTTATTATAAGCTTGTCTTTGAAATACTTGATAACCTTATTACCAACAAAATATAAAAACTCGTCTGATTTACTAAAATCAAAAGCACAATCAAGTTTAGACATCTTTTTGTTTGCATTTGAATAACCATTTATATTACCAGTATCATACCAAGTAAAATAATTTGGCCTAAGATCGTAGTCCATTAACGCACTAAAACCGTTTGAGACTTGTAGTTCATTATCTTTTAACTCTGTATCCCTAGAAAGCGCTTCAAAAAAAATCTTATAATCCCTTACACCTGCGACTCCAACAAAAGCATTTTCATTATCGCTCACTATCTTATCATCTAGTCCAACAATCATATTACTCACGATTTTTGCAGTACAATACTCTTTAGTCTCTATTACTGGAGAAACTCCCAGCCAATTTTCTATTGGCGGGGGGATATCTTCTAAAACTAATGTATCAGAGGCAAAAAAAACAAAAGGCAGGTTTAAATGGTCACGACATTGCATTAGTGAATATCCTGGACCTGAGCCTTTGCCAGTAAACCTATCCACCTCAACTATTGTAAATTTTCTATCTTTATGAGCACAATCTAAATAGTCTATAACTGTTTCTTTTAAATGCCCAACAGCAACTACAATCTCTATATTGGTATCAAATTTCTCAATAATATGTGATATAACAGCCTTAAAATTAACCGGTAATAACGACTTATTGATGTGCTCAGTAAAAGGCTTCATTCTACTGCCTATACCTGCCGCCAAAATACATACTTTATATTTCATAATTAATAACTCCAGTGAAACTCTAAATATTGAACCTTGAGGCTTTATCTATATTTTCTTTGATTTTTCTTCGGGGTAATACTTGAAAAAATTTTCATAGAATAACTGTGAATATTGCATCATCTGCCACTTACTATTAAATCCATATTTCTTCTTAACCCACTTCAAACCTTCATCAACATAAAGTTGTAAATTTTTTTCATAAGATTCAGTCTTTATGAATTTACTTTTATCAAACAAGTAAGACTCATCTTCTTCTGCATATACTTCGATTGTGATTGCCGCGGCCCAATCATTTGCATAAGCCTTAGCAATGATTTCACTTTCTGATAAATATCCCCTAAAATTATTACCGTCAAATAAAAAATCCATATACGACGGATTGTCTGTATTTATTAATTGCTCTATCAACTCTTTACGTAAATAATAAGCATTATTATGAATAAACCAAAAGTATTTTAATGAATTAGCTCCAATTAAATCTTTCTCACCCCACCTTTTTGAACAAGGCGAAAGAATACCCACCCTTGGGTACTCTTCTTGTATTTTTTGAAGAGTTTTAACAGTATTTTGATTTTTTGGAAACTTTGTATCATTAGTTATAAGAAAAAATGAGTCATATTTTTTCCAGTCACCTTCTTTCCATAATTTTAATAGCCCATAATTCATACCTCTTGAGTATCTCAGGCCATGCTTTATCACTTCTTCAGACTCTACATGCCATGTACAATATTTTGATAATTTATTCCTATCAGAGCCTGCTTCAATAACAAATATATCCGTATAATCACCATCATACTTTTTTAGATGCTCTACTAAAGCGTCAGTTTCTTTTGGTAAATTTCTATTTAAAATTATTGTTGCTGTTTTCTTCATAGGGCTATGTCAAGTTGAAAGCATTCATATATCTATAAATACTTGCCTTTACTTTATTCTTCAAAATATTATCTAAATTATTAATTCTACTACTTGCCTTTGCTTTAAGATCGATAAACTCATTAGATGAAAATATATAATGTCCAGCGATAATCGCTCGATCTATATCGCTTGCATCTGTATCTTTCAACATCCATTTTTTCCATTTCATAGAATCATATGAAATTTTTAAAAATTCATCCAATAAATCAGTGTGGCCACCTTCTTTTAATATGCCTACGAAAGCTTTTGTTTCTGTCACGCCAAATTCAGGTGCTATATTTGCAGCATGTATTCCTAGTCGTGGTTGCCACCTCAATGAATCTGTTGAAAGATAATCCGCATTATGCTCCTTCATAAAAATTCCATATTTATTACAAATATCAGTCATCCGAGGAATTTGAATCTCTGGTGGGAGTTCATTTGCAACTCGTATTGGTAAATCAAATGAACCTATATTTTTAGTTTCCATTACCCTAGTGCCAGCTTGAATAACGATAAAAGATGGAAACGTCATTTTATTAAATAAACAAAATTTACGCATACTTTCAAGCGTATATTCTAATTCTTCTCGTGAATTGTTACTGCCACTTTGCTCCTCTGTACCAATTTCAAAAATAATATCTTGATTTTTTTGCTGGGCATATGACCAACAGAAATCATATAATTCATAAACTCTTTCCAGGACTTGGTCTATATTAGGCTGAGAGTGGATATCTACACTAGGATCAATGTGTAGCATATGAAAACCAGCATCAATATCTGCACGATATGAGTCTTTTGCTGATTGCATGGCATCTTTTAAATTCATATTCTGACTTTTTTCAATCTCATTCTGCCATGGTCCGCCATGATCCCTTGCTAGAATAATATTTTGATTTATATCTTGGCTCCTTACATAGTCAGCAAACTGCTTTGTTGACCAATTTTCTACATATCCGCCGCCAAATTGCTCTGAATCAATCTGTCTTCTACTAGCTATTAACATCAATGGAACTTTGTGCTGATCTGCTAATTCAATTGCGGCGTCGACACAATTCTTACTCATTGGACCAACCCCAAGAAGTGTGCAGTTTTTATCTTGCCTATAATTTTCCAGTCGTTGTTGGAGTTTCATGCCGTCCATTCTCCTAAATCGAGTTGGTCGGCTGGCAATCTATCAGGTTCATAAGGAGTGAAAAACTTTTGCATAATATGAAGACACGCTTCGGCCACAGCTCTATCACCTCCAGACCTCTCTGTTACATAATTTGCATGCGCCTTTGCCATTCTATCCGAATTTGCAGGTGCGATAGAGTACCCAACTTCTTTCATTACATAATGGTCAAAAATACCATCACCCATATAGATCACCTCTTTCGGATCATAACGATCCTTAATCCATTCTATTCTTTTAATAGTGCTAACTAAATCAAGATCAAATTTCATATCATCTTTGATGCGTTTATTACTTATTGCAAAACCCTTTCTATCCCCTGTAACAAATCTAATATCAAGATTCGGATTCAAAAGTCCTAGACCGTCATTATCATCTGGACCAAATATTTTCATTTGTTTGCCAGCTTCTGAATATAAAAAATGCCCTGTAGTCATTACACCATCCACATCCAAAATAAATACTTTAAACTTCATAACACTCCTATTTTGAACGCCATTTTTGAATTTTTTCTAGCTTCATTTTCAATCTTAACTAATTCTTTATTTGAAAATAAAGCCGAATCAGTTATAAAAATATCCACATATAAAATCATTTTTTTCCTTTGTAAAACATTTTTTTTAAAAAAATTAAAAAAAATGTTGGTAAAAATATCAAATATACATCCAAAATCCAGAATCTTACTTTATATCTATAACAATGAACCTCTTCATAAAGCAACTTTTTTGTCTCAGATAAACCATTAATTTTCGCTCTTATAATTAACTTATAGTTTTCTTTGTAAAAGTGGTTTATTGCATAATTATAAGTAGATTTTTTATAATTTAATCTACTTATATTTTGAAGAATTTTTACAATATTCAACATATAAAAAATAAATGTTCCGTTATCTCCCCAAGTTGTATTACCAGTTCTTAATTTAATTAATTTATCAGCAACTATATAGCTTTTATTATTACTTAAAACCTCAATAAGAGCTCCAATATGCAAAGATTTTAGCCCTATATATTTTTTAAAATCTACCTCATTCCATTTTTCTCTTTTGAAAATCAAAGATGATAGTAGACCAAAAAGAACCTTGCTTTTAATAAAAAACTCATCTCCATTCTCGCACATACATGAAATATCAATATCTTCTCTTTCTCTAAAGCTATTCTCATTTAAATATTTATCGCACTCTGTATAATTTACAAAAATTAATCCTAAATCATCGCCATACTTTTCAATTAATGCGAGAATATATTCTATTGAGTTTGGATAAAAAACATCATCATCACTCATAATCCAAACAAATTTACCTTTCGATAACTTAAACAAATTTATTAAATTTCCATCTAATTCTAATTCTGGAGTGTCATTATCATAGATGTATATATTTTTAGGAAATTTATTTTTATACTTTTCGACAATTTCTTTTGTTTTATCAGTTGAATGATTGTTTGATATCAATATCTCAACCTTATCTTTCAAATTATCATCCAGCTGAATTAAAATACTTTCTATTGTATCTTCAATTGTCCTTTCGCCGTTATATACTGGAATGCCAATTGTTAGTATTTTATTCAATGAATTCATTTATAATTGTTTTGCTAAATTTTTTAGACGAAAATTGAGAGGCATCTTCACTATTAAGAAAACTCTCTATATTATTTAAGTAGTTCAAGTAATCATCGTCTGATATTTTAGAAATAAAATTATACACCTCCGCTATGCCATTAAATTTTCTCATATCTATGAAACAATTTTCAGGTATGTATTTATTAATATTACCTGCACCTAAATAAATAGGTACGCATCCGGCAAAAAAAGAATCGAATATTTTTTCTGTAATATACCCCGGTAAGTTATAAATATTCTCAAAACATATTGAAAATCTATATTTTTTAAGAATAGGATTTTTTCTATCTATACTACCCCTATACGATTTATAACTTACTCCAAAAAAAATTCTTAAAAATTGACTTCTTCTTAGAATGTAATTTATATATTTATTACTGCCTATTGCAACCTCATCCCAGCCAAAACCATATAGATCAAAATCTTCAAGATGATTCAATTCAAACCATTTTATTATTTCTTTGCGCTTGCTATAAAGCTCATTTTTGAAGTTTATTTTTTTATTACCTGCAATCATACAGCAGAGTTTTTTCTTATTCTTTAAATTCTTATTTATTTTTTTAGGAATATCATAGCTAAAGTTTATTTTTATATATTTATTTGGATTTTCTTTTATTAATACATCGCTCCAAGTAAAAATTTTTTTAAAAAATTTATGATTTTCTTTATTATGACTCTCGTAATTTATCATTGAGGTTTCAAAAATAATTAAATATAATGGTTTTTTAAGCCTTATAGCGTTCATTAATATTTTTTTATTTTTATTTGGACAATCAACAAATACAATAACATCGGAATCAAAAATGGGAATTTTATCTATAGTCCCTAGCTCAATGTTATTATTCTTGGCGTACTCATTCATTCTTAAAAAAGGTGACATTAAATTATCGCCAATACTAACATTGTCATTCTCAAATAGAAAATTATCTTTATTTAGAATTTCGTATATATTATAAAATGATATCTTCAAAATCCCTCCTCTATATAATTAAAACGCTTTCGAGTATATTTATGTAATTTTACCACCTCAATAAGGTGAGCCCCAATCGTTGGACAGAAAACAGGTAAAAATAAGACAATTTTCCATACGGTTTGAGGGTGATTTTTTACAAAAAAATATAATAGCGGTA
>Ga0209142_1002012_pt1 | contig 10398 bp, 12 predicted proteins | sample SaaInlV_120m_DNA_FD_184678 | JGI IMG/M metagenome (GOLD analysis project Ga0209142, IMG submission 184678) | Marine microbial communities from expanding oxygen minimum zones in the Saanich Inlet - Saanich Inlet SI074_LV_200m_DNA (SPAdes) (version 2) | ecosystem: Environmental > Aquatic > Marine... | reverse complement strand
TGAAAGAGGTCGACGAGCTTGATTTGCCAGCTTATAAAGTAGCATCTACAGATACCACGAATTTACCTTTTTTAAAAAAAATAGCCAAGAAAGGCAAGCCTATATTTTTATCGACAGGTATGAGTTACCTCTCTGAAGTCAAATCAGCACTGGAAACTATTTATGAGTATAACAAAGATGTAGTGTTGTTACAGTGTACTGCTAATTACCCAATTCAAGATAATGAAGCAAATTTGGCAGTTATTAATACGTATAGAGATAATTTTGATATATTACTAGGTTATTCAGATCATAGTGCAGGCGTTGGTGCTGCACCATTTGCAATTCCTATGGGTGCCAAAGTAGTTGAAAAGCACTTTACACTGAATAAAGCTGATGAAGGTCCTGACCATGCTGCATCTCTTTCTCCTGGTGAGTTAATAGACTTTGTAAAGACGGTTCGTAGGGTTGATACATATATGGGTAGTGAAATAAAAGAGCCAAGTTTATCGGAGCAGAATACTAGAAAATCATTACAAAAATGCATGGTGGCCAGTCAAGATATTAAGAAAGGAGACTTGTTCAACAACGACAATCTTGTTGCCAAGAGAACGGGCGGTGTTGGCATATCGCCAATTGAGGTTCATAAGCTGCTTGGTGTTAAAACCACTAAGAGCTATAAGAAAAATCAAATTATTGAAGATTTATGAGAATAATATTTTGCGGGTATGGACGCGCTGCCCTAGAGTGCCTCTATCAGTTGACAGGGAATTATGATATTAAGCCGTCTGATATTATGGTTTTCACCTACGATACTTCCGAAAATGAAGAATTTGTTAACCATCTAAAGGTTAATAATATAAGGCTAACTTATGATAATGTAAACAGCTCTCTTGATTTAATTAGAGAGTTCTGTCCCGATTGCGTTTTGTCAGTCTACTATAGACATATTTTATCAATTGATATACTTAATATCGTCAACAATAAAGCAATGAATTTACACCCATCTTTACTTCCAGCGTACAAAGGAGCTAAATCAAGCGTTTGGGCGATATTGAATAATGAAAAATACACAGGAGTATCTTTTCATTATATGGATAGTGGTATTGATACTGGCAGAATAATATTACAAAAAGAAATAACAATTAAGGAAGAGGATACTGCTTATTCGTTATATCACAAGCTAATAGGTGTATTTTCCTCCAACTTTTGTGAGGCTTTTGATTTATTAATGGCCGGTTATAATGGGATGGAGCAAAAGGGTTTGTCATCATACTATTCAAGAAAATTACCATACGAAGGCAAGATGGAAATTAAAGACTTGAATTTAGAGGATGCTTGGCGTTTTGTAAGAGCTATGTATTTTCCTCCTTATAAAGGGGCTGTTTTTATATTAAAAGATGGATCTAAAGTAGAGATTAATTCAATTGAAAGTCTGCATCACTATATGAGGGTCTAATGATATACGTTTCAAGCTCATGCGTTAAGCACATTAAAATTAGAGATTCTGTTCAAGAGTTGGCAGAAAATGACTTTAAAAATATTGAACTTTCTGGCGGTACTGAATATTATGAAAATTTTGAAAATGATTTATTAGAGTTAAAGGATAAGTACAGCCTTAATTACCGTTGTCATAATTATTTTCCACCACCAAGAAAACCGTTTGTACTTAATTTAGCATCATTAAATGATGAAACATTTCAAATGAGTTTTGATCATTTACAACAAGTTATCGCTTTATCGAATAGGCTGGGAGCAGATAAATTCGCGTTTCACGCAGGATTCTTCATTGATATCAAGTTGAACGAAATTGGAAAAAAATTAAGTCGAGACAATTTATTCGATGAAAAAGAGGCAGTTGAGCGTTTTTGCAAGGCTTATAGTGTTATAAAAAAACAGGCGAAAAATGTAAGTTTGTTTATTGAAAACAATGTATTTTCTAAGACTAATGCAGATACTTATGATGGCGAAAATCCATTCATGATGACTAATTTCAATGAATATAAATCCTTAAAAGAAAAAATAGATTTTAATTTATTATTGGATGTTGCTCATTTGAAGGTCAGTGCAAAGACTTTGAGGCTTGACTGGGAAGAGGAATTTGAAAATATGATTAGTGTAAGTAGCTATATTCATGTGAGTGATAATGATGGTTTTCACGATTTAAATAATCAGCTGACTAAATCTTCAAGTCTTTTATCTATGTTAAAGCAGAGTGATACTAAAAATAAAGATTTTACTTTGGAGATATACGACGGAATGGACGCCATCAAGAAGAGTCACGAAGTCTTATCTGAGGTGGTTTCATGATTAAAAACCTTATTTGTGACTACAATAATACCTTGCTAGAAGCAATGTATATTATTAATGAAAACGCCATGGGTGTTTGTTTTGTAGTTGATGAGTTTAATTCTCTTAAAGGTGTTGCAACTGATGGAGATATCAGACGAGCAATATTGAATCATAGAAGTTTAGATTCTCCAATAGTTGAAATATTAAGCGATAATTTTGTTTATGGATATCAAAGTGATTCCAGCGATACATTAATTAATAAAATTACTGAATATATTAATATTATTCCCATTGTTGATAAAAATAACCAACTAGTTGATTATTTTAAATATTCTCAGCAAATTCATTTTCCGGTTGCCATACCTAATCTAGGTGGGAATGAGTTTAAATATCTCATTGATGCCTTTTTAAGTACATGGATTTCAAGCACAGGATCTTACATAGATAAATTTGAAGATAAATTTTCGAGTTATTCTGATTGTGAATATGGTGTAACTGTATCAAATGGCACAGTTGCACTGCATGTTGCGCTTGTTGCTCTAGGAATAGGAAAAGGTGACGAGGTTATCATTCCAGATTTAACCTTTGCAGCTACTATTAATGCTGTTTTACATGCAAATGCTACCCCTGTAATTGTTGATATTGAAGAGAAAAGTTGGTGCATAGATCCAGATGAAATTGAGAAATCAATTACGTCAAAAACAAAAGCAATCATTCCAGTTCATTTATATGGTCAAGTGTGTGATATGGATAGCATTATGAATCTAGCTAAACAGTATAGTCTTAAGGTTATTGAAGACTGTGCTGAGGCACATGGAGCAATGTTTAAGGATAATAAGGTTGGAAGTTTTGGCGATATTGGATGTTTTTCATTTTATGGAAATAAAGTGATAACAACAGGTGAAGGCGGTATGTGTGTAACGAATTCTACCGAACTTAATGATAAGTTGAGATTATTAAGAGATCATGGAATGAGTAAGACAAGGCGTTATTATCATGATGTGGTTGGTTACAATTATAGAATGACTAATTTGCAAGCAGCTATAGGGTTAGCGCAACTCGAGAGAATTGATGAGATACATAAAAATCGATTCTCGTATGAGAAATTATATCGAAGAATTATGTCAGATTCTAATTTCGAATTCCAAAAAGATTTAAAAAATAGAAAAAGAATAACATGGCTAGTTTGCTTACTTGTAGGTAGCAATAATAATAATGAACGAGATATATTAATAGAGCAACTTAAAGATAATGGTATAGATGCAAGACCTTTTTTTTATTTGCTTAGCGATATGGATATTTACAAGAAATATTCTCGTGCAGTAAACTCTTCTGCTAAGAAAATATCGAGTTATGGAATCAACCTGCCAACTTATGAAAGCCTGAAGAGCTTAGAACAAATAGAGATAATTATTAATAAAATCGTAAATAGGTAAATATGACTAAAATTGTTAAAAAAAATATAAAAGAAAAATATAAACTGCTATCTGAAGTCAAATTTTGCAAGAAATGTGTGGTATCTAACCAAAGACCAAGTGATGCAGTTTTTTTTCATTCATTCATTTGTGGCAAGGCCATTAAACAATAATCATGTTTTAGCAGATTATATTTGTAGTGGAAATCGTATCTCTACAATAATTATAAAAGACAGTATAATAGGATGTCAGTTTCATCCAGAAAAAAGTGAGAAAGTTGGGCTGGATATCTTAAAAAATTTTATGTTATTATGAGAATTTTAGCTTTAATTCTAGCGAGAGGAGGTTCTAAACGCCTTCCTGGAAAAAATATTCGACTTTTGGGAGGAAGACCATTAGTTAGTTGGAGTATAGATACAGGTAAATTAATACCTGAAGTTTGCGATATTTTAGTATCGACTGATGATCCTAAGATTCAGGACACAGCTAAGAGGCTTGGGGCATATACACCTTGGCTCCGCCCCGAAGAGCTTTCAGCTGATAATTCAGGCTCTGTAGATGCGGCACTACATGCGCTTGATTGGTATGAGTCTAAACATGGTGTGGTTGACGGACTTCTGTTATTACAGCCAACATCACCTTTCAGAAAGATAGAGAAGATAAAAGAGGGTATTGAGTTGTTTTCAACACATGATTGTGACTCAGTTCTTGGTGTCTCGCCTACACACGCACATCCAAAATGGACCTTTACAATTAAGAATAATATACTAAGTCCTTTTTTAAGTAATCACGGGCTAAATACTCGTTCACAAGATTTACAGCCAGCATATGTTGTTAATGGCTCTTTTTATTTAATTTCACCTTACGCTCTAAGGCAGGAAAAATCCTTCTTTATTGAGGGTACGCTACCATTAGTAATCGACTCCAGCATAGAATCATTGGACATTGATACCGAGCAAGACTGGCAATACGCTGAATACTGTATTGATAGTAATTTGACACAGTAAGTATTAAGAAAAATATAAACCATTTATTTTAGAGTATGAAAAAATTAGGTGGAAATATAGGTATTTACATAGTGGATAATAAGTCCTTCTTGGAAATCGAAGAACCTTCTGATTGGGGTGTGATGGAGTTAGTTTTGAACAAAAAATTTGGGTCTTTAGGGTGAACAATGATTGAAGTTAATAAGTGTCCTTCTTGTGGTATAAGTGATAGTTTGATTAGTGTAATGCCACATAAAATATTTTTTAAGGAAAGCTTTATTGTAAGGTGTAGCGCATGTGAATTCTTGTGGTTAAAGAATCAATTAGATGATAAAGAGCTAACTCACTATTATAAAAAACAATATCGTAATATAAAAAAAGAGGAATTTACTTTCGGGCGTTTTAAGAATGACCTGCAAAGAGCTATATCACAATACTTGTTTTATAAGAAATATTTACCTTGTAAAACGGAAAAAATCATTGAGATTGGCGCGGGTTGGGGCGTGTCTGCAAAGTATCTTTATAAGCAAGGTTTTAATCGAACAACTATTGTTGAACCAGACGATAGGGTTTTAGCAATGTCATTAAATTATATTGATAGATACGACCATATTGATGATGTCGATAGCCATTTTTTTTCGTTTATAGTCTTGTCACATGTTTTTGAACATATTTATAATTTTGACGATTTTTTTAAAAAAATTTTGAGTATTTCGACTAGAAGCTCAGTTTTATTTATCGAAGTTCCTAACTGTGAAAATAATTATCTTTTAGATAATAGCGACACATCTTTTCATTATTGGTTTTTTACAAAAAAAACTTTAGCTAAAATTTTAAAAAAATACGGGTATCAACTTTTAGAAATGAAATTTTATGGAAAAGATAAATTTATACAGACAGATGTAGATCACAAGCATCAATACACATCATTTGATAACAGTATAAAAGAATATGAATCTAACGATCCTCGTGCATTTTGGATTAGAGCTTGTTTTAGATTAGAGGTATAACTTCAAGTTGATTTTCGGCATAGGATATAAAAAATATGAGTAATAAAGTGGTAGCTATTATAATAAATTCACAAAAGAAGGATTTTTTTAAGTCTGAGACTATTTTGAATTTATTATGAAGCCATTGACAATAGAAGGAGGTAATTATGAACATTGGATTTTATATAAGTAGCGGCCATAAAGGCACAATTTTGAGTGTGGCAAACAAAATCTCTATTATTAAAGATTGTGAAGTATGGATACTAGCCCGTGATACGCATGTTTTTAATTTATCAAGAAAGCTACTTCCAAATTTAAAGAATAACATTATTGATATATCTAAAATCAATCCAATTGATACAGATGAATCTGTTATTGATAGATCTCTACGTATGGAGAGTATTCTTGGACATCTTAGTAGCATGCTAATGTCATATGATAGGTCTCTTGGTCAAGGATATTTGTCTAATGCTGATAGACACCCTCATATCATAAGATCACTCAATACTCATGAAGAAAAATTAGGTGAGTTAGTGGCGGAATTTGAAAAATGGGAAGCTATATTAAAGCTGTGTGACGCTAAGATAATTTTTGGGTGGAATAGGCCGACTATATTAAGTTTATTAGTTAGAGCGAAAGGAGGAAAGTATGTATCTTTTATACATTCAAGAATAGGAAATATGTTTATGTTAGTAGAGAATCATATGCTTCAAAATGATAATTTAATAGCATCTGTAAAAGATAAATTATGTACATATGATAATAAGAAGAAGAAGAATATTCAATATGAAGTTTATGAGTCCCACTCCTATGGCATTCAAAATATAAATAAATATTCATTTATTGATACATTTAAAAAAGCAATATCTGTTTGTATTCATGAAATGTATAAGTATATTCGTGGGTATAAAAAAGTAGGAAGTTATATATTTTGTGGTTGGGTCCCAACTTTATTTAGGAAGGTAAATTCTTATAAATATTGGGAAAAATATGGTGTAAATATAGATGATATGAGGGGTAAGAAAACAGTTATTTTCCCATTGCATTTTGAGCCTGAAATATCATTAATGCAGGTTTCACCAGAGTTTAGTAACTCTTATGAAATTATTTGCTGGGTATCAAAGAATTTACCTGCTGATGTCATGTTAGTAGTAAAAGAAAACCCTTGGTCTTTTGGTATAAGATCAAAAGACTATTATGATAGATTAAGAAAAATTAGCAATGTTGAGTTGGCACAACCAGATACTAATACAAAAGAATGGGTAGATCATTCACTGTTTACAGTTGCTATTTCAGGGACATCTGGATTTGAATCTGTTTATTATGATAAGCCTGTTTTAAGCTATGGCAAGCATCAGATTATTAATTATTTACCCACTGTACGTTATGTTTCTAGTTTTTTAGAGACAAGGACTGCAATCAATGAATTGCTATTATTAAATAAAGATAGTAATGATTTTACAAAGTCAAAAGCCGTATTACACAACGCACTTATGTCTTGTAGTTTTTCATTGCCTAAATTAGCAGAAAACGCAAAATCAGATTTTCTTGTTGAAGAAATAGGTACAATACTGAGCGATAGGTTATACAGTCAATATATTAAAAAATTTTAGAGGCATAGTCACATGACAGTATGTTGCTATGACAATAAATAATGTGAATTTAGATTCAATAATCGTAAGAAAAATTTGTGTAAAATTTTTCTGGAAATTATCAGAAAAGAGCTTCTAAAGTTATAAGTTATCTTAACTCTAATTTAATGAAAAAATGTTAATGGATTTAAAAAAAGATTGGGAATTTAATGTTCTTCAAGTCTACAACTATAAAGCTTCAGGAAAGTTAGATGGTTATTTTAATTTTATAAAGCAGAATCACAATAAGCTAGATGGAGATATATGTGAAATAGGTGTTTATCGCGGTTTTTCTATTATAGCTACAGCGATGTTGTTGCGAGATTTAGGCAGTGATAAAAAGGTATGGGGTTTTGATAGTTTTTCTGGTTTTCCGTCTTATCATGAAAATGATGATTTGGCTAATTTTGAAAGTCTACATGATAACGGTTCTATATCAGAAAAACATTTTCAAGACTATAAGTTAAATGTGCAACTCAAAGAGTTTATGTCTGGAGGGTCCATTCTCCCATCTACTATTAGTTCCTCTATGGATTTTTCTAAGACTTCATTATCATTATTAAAAAGCAAAATTGAATATTTTGAGTTAGATAATATTGTTTTAGTTGATGGTGATTATAAAAATTCAATGACGCAGAAAAAAAATATAGATGCCAAATTTATGTCATCTTTGATTGATTGTGATCTGTATGAAAGCCATAAAATTGCTCTGCCCTTTGTATGGGATAGGCTAGTTGAGGGTGGATATATGTATCTTGATGAGTATTATTCTTTAAAGTTTCCCGGTGCACGAATTGCTACAGACGAGTTTTTTGTTAATAAAGCAGATGAGCCAGAAATGTATTCACGCAAGTTAATGGATTTTGAGCGCTGGTTTGTAATAAAAAAAGCATAATAATTATGAAAATTCTTGCAATAATACCTGCTAGAGGCGGATCAAAAGGTGTTCCAAAAAAAAATATTGCAAAAATTAATGATATACCACTAATTGGATATACAATTAGTGCTGCATTAGAGGTGAGTGATTTAACAGATATTATTGTTAGTACAGATGATTCTGAAATTGCTGAGATAGCAAAAAGATTAGGTGCGCAAGTGCCATTTATAAGGCCAAATGAACTAGCCAATGATGTAGCACAATCAGCCCCTGTAATTGAACATGCATTATATTTTATGGAAAAATACAATGGCATCAAATATGATTCAATTTTAATGTTACAACCAACTAGCCCCTTACGTACATCAAAACACATTAATGAATCTATAGAACTTTTTGGATCACAAGAGTGTGATTCTGTTGTTTCTATTGTATCTGTTGGTGGAAACCATCCATTTAGAATGAAACGTTTAGTAGGGAATCAACTAATAAATTTTATTGACCAAGGGTTTTGGGATATGCGTCCTAGACAATCTTTACCAGAGGTATATATTCGCAATGGTGCGATTTATTTAATTAGTAGAGATGCGTTTATACGCTGTAATCAGCTGATAGGCGATAAGTGCCTTGGTTATGTTATGAATGAATCTGAATCAATTAATATTGATACTCCTATTGATTTGAAAATTGCTAAGTTGTTATTGGAAGAAAAGTAATGAGAGTTAAAATTCTCTGCCCAGAGCCAAATAGTTTTAGTCAAAAAGGTCTAGACTATGCAAGAAGCTTTTCACAGTTAACTGCTACAACACTTACTCAAAGTGAATTTGATGAAATAGCCCCTCAATTTGATGCAGTTTTAGTGCGTTTTAATACTATGGTTGGATCAAATATTTTTGGCGAAGAGTCAAATATTGAAGCTGTAATATCACCCACAACAGGTCTAGATCATATAGACATGAAATCAGCAAAATTAAATAGCATAAAGGTTTTTCATTTACGTGGAAAAAAACGTTTTTTAAAAAATGTGAGTGGTACTGCTGAATTATCAATTGGGTTAATGCTCTCAATTATGCGTAAAATCCCACAAAGTTTTTCTGCTGTTAAGAATGGGGTATGGGAGACTGGGCCGTTTCGTGGCAATGAGGTTGCGGGTAAAACACTAGGCGTTGTTGGTTGCGGCAGACTTGGTTCTAAGGTATCAAGAACGGCAGTTGCATTAGGAATGAAGGTCATTGCGTATGACCCTTTTATCTCTAGAGTTCCTGCAGGTGTAGAGATTAAGAATACTCAATTAGATTTGTTTAATGAAGCAGATATTATTAGTTTGCATGTTCCTTTATCAGAGGAAACTAAACACTTGGTAAGTGATGACGAAATAAGTCAAATGAAGAATGGAGTAATTATTGTTAATACCTCTAGAGGTGCAATTATTAAGACAAGCGCATTACTAAATGGCTTGAATAACAAACATATATCGGCCGCAGCTTTAGATGTGATAGAGGATGAACACCTAATGAAAGGCTCTCTTCATCCTTTGGTCAAATATGCGTGCAAATATGACAACTTACTAATTACTCCACATATTGGTGGCGCAACTTTTGAATCTGTCGAAAAGACGGATTTATTTATATTAGGAAATTACCACAAGAAAATAATTATTGACAGGAAAAAATAAAATGACTAAATTAATTGCTGAGTTTTGTCAGAATCATAATGGTGATTTTGACTTATTAAAAAAAATGGTAGAATCTGCAGCTGAAGCCGGGGCAACCCATGGAAAAATGCAAACAATTTTTGCAGATACTATCTCATTTAGACCGCAATTTGAAGATGGTTTAATACAAAGTGGAGAGGTAAAGTCCATTAAACGCCCATATTTAGATGAGTATAAGCGTCTAAAAGGTCTTGAAATATCATCATCAAATACTGAGAAGTTCGTACAAATTTGTAATGAAAATGGTTTAATACCAATGACAACATGTTTTGTTCGTGAGCATGTCAATCATCTTGCTGAACTTGGTTTTAGTTCAATTAAGGTGGCAAGTTATGATTGTGCTTCATTTCCATTACTTAAGGAGTTAACCAGAAAATTTGATGAAATCGTTGTTTCAACTGGTGCAACTTATGATGACGAGGTTGTGCATGCTGCAGAAATACTTAAAGACACAAATTTCTCAATGCTTCATTGTGTAACCTTATACCCTACTCCCTTGGAACAAATGCATATGG
>Ga0209142_1002008_pt1 | contig 10410 bp, 5 predicted proteins | sample SaaInlV_120m_DNA_FD_184678 | JGI IMG/M metagenome (GOLD analysis project Ga0209142, IMG submission 184678) | Marine microbial communities from expanding oxygen minimum zones in the Saanich Inlet - Saanich Inlet SI074_LV_200m_DNA (SPAdes) (version 2) | ecosystem: Environmental > Aquatic > Marine >... | reverse complement strand
AAAGCAATAAAAGAGGTAAGTCCGGATTCAATACCAATATTATTTACCGGACAAATAAATACAGACACATTTGACAGAGAAATTGAGTTTATGAATGCCGGAGGTGAATTATATTATATATACAAACCATTTAAAGAAGGTGAGATCCTGGAAACGGTTAAACAAGTATTGGCAAGAAGGAGAAAAGAGTAATGGCAAAAAAGAAGGTGACAACGAAGATAAAGAATAAACCGCTGGAAAAGACAGTACCCAAAAAGAAAAAGGTTACAAAAGTCTCTAAGAAAGCAGGAAGAGGTACTGCAAAAACTCCGGTAAAAAAGGTAGCAAAGAAAAAGAAAGTAGTGTCAGGTAACGCAAAAAAGGTATTACCAGAAAATACTTTAAGTAAAAGTAAAAGTATCAAGCGCTCTAACGATAATGCTTTTCCTATTGTTGGTATCGGGGCTTCTGCCGGGGGGCTTGAGGCACTTGAGGGATTCTTCTCCAGTATGCCTCCTGAATCCAATATTGCCATTGTAGTTATCCAGCACCTTGCCCCCAGATACAAGAGTATTATGGGATCTCTCCTGAAGAAATACACAAAGATGAAGATATTTGAGATAAAGGACGGAATGAAGGTTGAGCCGAACAGCATCTATCTCAATCCTCCGGATAATGATGTGGCTATCATGAACCGTACACTCCAGTTGATTGAACCCCTGGCGTCCCATGCGGTCAGACTGCCCATTGACGGTTTTTTCCGTTCACTTTCCGAAGATCTGGGTGCAAAGGCATTCTGTATTGTTCTCTCCGGTACGGGGACAGATGGTACCCTGGGGCTGAGGGCGATCAAGGGTGAGGGTGGTATGGCTATGGTACAGGAGGAAGGGCAGGCAAAATATGATTCCATGCCAAGAAGTGCTATAAACACGGGTCTTGTTGACTATATCCTTCCAGTCGAGAAGATGCCGGATGAGCTTGTCAAATATATTAAGCATCCTTTCATTGAAAAGGATGTAATCACCGGTACTACCGAGCAGAAATATCAGAACAACATAACAAAGATACTCCTTCAGGTACGCAGCACAACAGGCCATGATTTCTCAAATTACAAACAGAATACGATTCGCAGGAGGATTGAGAGGCGGATGGCCGTGCACCAGATAGACAAGATATCACTCTATCTCGATTATGTCAGGGGAAACAAGGCAGAAGTGACAGCTCTCCATAAAGACCTGCTCATCGGGGTAACCAACTTTTTCAGAGATCCTGACGCATTTGATATCCTGCAAAAAGAGGTAATATCTAAGATCGTAAAAAGCAAGAAGGGTGGAAATATACGTGTATGGATCCCCGGTTGCGCTACCGGTGAGGAGGCGTATTCCATAGCTATATTTATTGCGGAATTGACGGAAAAGACACAAAAGCGCTTTAATATTCAGATATTCGGAACCGATATAGATGAAGATGCCATTGAGTACGCGAGAGCGGCAATTTATCCGGATAGTATTGCGGCAGATATATCCAAGGAGAGACTGAATCATTTTTTTATAAAGGATGATAGTACATATAAGGTAAAAAAACAGATCCGTGAGATGCTGGTCTTTGCCACACAGAGCCTTATAAAAGACCCTCCGTTTTCGAGGCTGGATCTTGTCTCGTGCAGAAACGTCCTGATTTATATGGACTCGGTACTACAGAAAAAGATACTGCCGATCTTTCACTATACACTGAATAATGATGGATACCTCTTTTTAGGTTCTTCAGAGACTATAGGTGAATTTTCAGACTGTTTTTCAACGATAAATTCCAAGTGGAAGATCTATAAAAGGATTGGAGATACTGTAGAAAGGGCACTGGGATATCCAGTTACAAATGATGTAATTTTGCCAAAGGAATTACCTATAAGTGATGTCGCGAATTACCCGAGGGAGGCCAGTATTTATCAAAAAGCGGAAAGAGAGGTTCTGGATAAGTATGCTCCTCCATTTGTCCTTGTTAATGATAAACACGAGATCCTTTATGTTAACGGCAAGATATATAAGTACCTGCTGACACCTGTTGGTGTGCCGGTATTTAATATCCTGAAAATGGCACACGAAGACTTGCGTTACAAACTTACGACTATTCTTCATAAGATGGGCAAGAAACGAGACACTGTTGTCCAAAGGGGGCTGAAGGTAAGGGACAATGGTAATTTCTTGACAGTAGACCTGACCGTTAAACCTTTTTCTGCCGGAAAAGGGGCAGAAGACCTGATCATGGTAATTTTTGAGGAGAAGGTACCTCCTGAAAAGATAGTGAAGAGGAAAACTACATCTGGTAAAACCAAAAAAGAAACCTCGCAGATAACTAATCTGAAACAGGAATTGAAATCTGCAAAGGAGTATCTGCAGGCAACGATCGAAGAGCTGGAAACTTCGAATGAAGAGCTCAAATCTACTAATGAAGAGATGCAGTCCACCAATGAGGAGCTCCAGAGTACTAATGAGGAACTGGAGACATCCAAGGAGGAACAGCAGTCTACCAATGAAGAGCTTGAGACCGTGAACTCGGAACTCCAGAATAAGGTAAACGAACTCTCACGCTCCAATAATGATCTCAATAATCTCCTTGGTAGCACACAGATCGCGACTATCTTTCTTGATACTAAGCTGCGTATTGTTAGATTTACTCCGGCACTGACGAAGTTATTTAACGTGCTGCCGTCAGACCTTAATCGTCATATAGGCGATATTACTTCAAAATTCAATTGCGAAACACTGTTTCAAGATGCAGAAGCAGTACTTAATACTTTAATTCAAAGAGAGTCCGAGATATGTACACAAGATGATAAATATTTTAATATGAGTGTCCTGCCATATAGAACTACAGAGAATATGATTGATGGAGTGGTTATTACCTTTGTGGATATAACAACAATCAGACAGGCAGAAATTGCGTTGAAAGAGACGACAGAAAAATACAGATCTATTTTTAATGAGGCGCGTGACGGCATTGTTATCATTGACAAGAAAACAGGTATAATTGCAGACTGTAATCAGGCATTTGAGGGGCAAACTGGGCGTCCGCTTGAACATCTGAAGAGGTTGAAGATATGGGAAATAAGGCCTTCACGCAAGAAGGAGAGGGCAAGGAATGAATTTGTTGAGTTAAATGAAATAGGAGTAGATGGTTCCAGTCGTCTTGACATTGAGAAGCCAAATGGAGATATAATATCCCTTGAATTCTCCAGTAGAGTAGTAACGATTGGTAACCAGCCTTACATCCAGAGCATTGCAAGAGATATTCCGGGCGGCAAAAGGCAGAAAAAAAGATAGAGAACCTTCTCCGTATAGTTTGAGCCTGTAGGCGGTACAGTTTGTGTTAATGTTTATGGTGTTGAATCTGCCGCGAACAAGAAGGTTAGTAAAAATAATTAACAAATTGAAAACGTAGGGTAATCCTTAAGCCTGGCTTCCCTTGCATGCATTGATGTCAAAACAAGCCTGAAGGATTGTCTTGCGAAAATGGATTTAATAAATTTGTCGAGAGAGTTATAATGAATAAAGATAATAAGGAAAAGTCTGCTGATCTGCGTAAAAAGGCAGAGAAAATGCTTACACCTGATACCGTAGATATTAATAACCTCTCAGATGAGGACATCCGCAAACTGGCACATGAGCTGCAGGTACACCAGATCGAGCTGGAGATGCAGAATGAAGAACTGCGAAAGGCCCAGGTAGAACTTCAGGACTCAAGAGACAAATATTCAAGTCTCTATCACATTGCACCAGTTGGATATCTTACTATAAGCAATAAAGGAATAATTCTGGAAGCTAATCTGACAGGTGCAGAAATACTTGGGGTAAATAGAAGCGAATTGATTGGTAAGCCACTGGGACTTTTCATAACAAAGGAGTATGAGGATGTCTTTTACTTGCAACGTAAAGAAGTTTGTAGAGTAAAAGGAAAGAGTGGGGCTCGTGAGATTGTAATGAAAAAAGCGAATGGTACTCAGTTCTACGCTCAACTGCAATGCAAGGCTGCGCAGGATGCAGGGAGGAGTAACGCCGAATGTTTGACAATTATGAGTGACATTACAGAACGCAAGAAAGCGGAGTTGGAATTGCAGGAGTATAGAAACCATTTAGAAACTTTAGTTGAACAACGGACAAGAGAACTGAAGAATTCACAGGCGCAACTCGTACGTAATGAAAAAATGGCTGCTATAGGTAAGGTGTCAAGTAGCATTGCTCGTGAACTACGAAACCCCTTGGCTGTCATGCAAAATGCATCGTATTATTTGGGTGCGGTTCTGAAGGATTCAGATGACAAGGTAAAAAAACATCTTGCCCTCATATACGATGCTGTCGTGTTCTCCGACAACATTATTAACAGTTTTGTAGACCTTATCTTAGCAAGGTCAATGTCCCTGGTAAAATCTGATATTAATAAAATTATAGAACATAATTTATATGATTGCAAAACAGCAGAAAACATTAATATTAAAACACAATTAGATGAGCAACTTCCCGAAATAGAATTAGACAAAAACCAGATTTTTAGTGTATTTAAGAATATCATTTCTAACGCACTTCAGGCAATGCCAGAAGGAGGAAGTCTTGATATCAAAACAGAGGTGAAGGATGATTTTGTCGAGGTAGAATTTAAGGATACGGGTACAGGTATCTCTAAGGATAATATTCAGAAAATATATGAACCTCTATTTACCACTAAAACAAACGCGTTAGGGCTTGGCCTCACGAAGGTTAAGGCCATTATAGATGAGCACAAAGGAAGTATATTCGTGAATAGTGAGATAGGGCAAGGTACAACATTTACAGTTAAACTGTCAATATTGGGGCATAAAAATTAAAAAGAAGAAATCGAAACCAGAAAAAACCGATCAACTCCGCAAGAAGGTGGAGAAAATGCTCAAATCAGTTAAGGCACCAATAGAGAAGCTGACAGATGCAGACGTCCGCAAACTGGCACATGAGCTTCAGGTACATCAGATTGAACTTGAGATGCAGAATGAAGAGCTCCGGAAGTCACAACAGGAACTTGAGGACTCAAGAGACAAGTATTCACGTCTCTATGACTTTGCACCGATTGGGTATTTTACTATCAGTGATGATGGCGTTATTCTGGATGCGAATTTGACAGGAGCTAAGATGCTTGGTGTGGAAAGAAGCCATTTAATTAATAAGCCTCTGTGTGTTTTCATTGTAAAAGATGATCAAGATAACTATTACCGACACCGCCGTAAGACTTGCAAAGTGAAAGAAAGAAGCGTGTGTGAAGTGAGGATGGTAAGAAAGGACGGTACTGAGTTTTATGTTCAGTTGCAATGTGGGTTAGAACAGGATAAGCGAGAGGATACAGTTCGATGTTTGACTGTCATGACTGACATTACCGAACGCAAGCGGGCCGAAGATGAACATCGCAATATATTTGATTTGTCCATTGATATGATATGTATTTGTGATATTAAGAATGGTTATTTTATGAAGATTAACCATGCTTTTGAAAAAACCTTAGGGTATTCAGAAGAAGAGCTTCTGGGAAGCCCTTTTTATAATTTTATACATCCGGATGACATAGGCCCAACGACTAATGAAATAGAAGAGATGCTTGCAATTGGAAAAGAGGTTGTTGGTTTTGAAAACAGGTACCGCTGTAAGGATGGTTCTTATAAGTGGTTAATGTGGACGGCCAAACCAACCCCTGAAAATGGAATAGCTTATGCTACTGCTCATGATATCACTAAGCGCATAAAGATGGAAGAGACTCTCTTTCAATCAGAAAAATTAAAGTCTCTGGGGGTTATAACCGCCGGGGTTGCCCATGAGTTTAATAATATTCTTGCGGTAATTCTTGGTACTGCAGAGCTGCTTGATTCTGGTTTTGAAGATGATCAGGAGCTGAAGAAGGGACTGAATGATATTATCGTGGCGGGTGAGAATGGAGCTGGAATTGTGAAAGATATGCTTTCATATGTTAAATCACAAGAGGAAGCAGGCATCTCCAATTACACTCCTTTTGATATAAGGTGCTTACTTGAAGAGGCGATTAATTTTACAAGTCACAGATGGGAGAGTATGGCTCAGGCAAAAGGGGTGGACTATCAAATATACAGAGAAGATATGAGAGAGATACCTGAGGTACTTTGTAGCCATGCAGAGTTGCTGGGGGTATTTATAAATATTATAAATAATGCCCTGGATGCTATGCCGGATGGTGGTCGCCTCTCTTTTAGTACATCAAGTAATGATGACACTATTTTTATAAGCATCTCTGATACCGGCAATGGCATGCCTGAAGATGTGAGGAGGAAAATATTTGATCCATTTTTTACAACACGCAGGCCACTAGGGACAGGCTTGGGCATGAGTGTCTCCTATGGTGTAATAATGAGACATGGCGGTAAGATAGAGGCGGAGAGTGAAGAGGGAAATGGCACAACGTTTAACCTGAGTATTCCAATCCGAAAAGGTGCAGTACAAAAAGTAGTACCACCTGAACATGAACGACGTGTAACCGGAAAAAAGCTGCATATTTTAGTAGTAGATGATAATAAGGATATCTGTGACATTGTGGATGGAGTCCTTACCAGAGGTGGTCATGCCGTAACGAGTGTTGATAACGGCGCAGAGGCTATAGAACTTGCAGGGGAAAAAGATTTTGATCTCATTTTATGTGACCTGTTGATGCCAAATGTACAGGGATATGATGTAGTAAAGGCCCTGAATAAGTTAGACAAGATACCAAAGATAGGCTTAATGACCGGCTGGGCAGATCTTAAGCCTATTGATGAAGAAGGTACCAAGGTAGATTTCATTCTAAAAAAACCGTTTAAACATGCAGAGTTGGCAAAACATATAGATGAATTAGATATTCCCGCATGACAACTGGAGTCTGTAGGAGCTAATATGCTTGTGTGGAAAGAAGCCATTTAATTAATAAGTTTCTGAGGGCTTTCATTGTAAAAGATGATCAAGATAAAGGAGCTGGAGAAGGAAATTAAGCTTGCTGATTGAAGCCTGATCAGTAATTTACAAAACCAATAATTACACGTATTAGTGGGGATTTCGAAATGACAAAGAAGAAATTTAAAACTGAAAAAAATGATGATATTCGCAGTCTGGCAGAGAAACTTATCAGTCCTGATGTTCTATCAGTAGATGAAAGGTCTCATGCAGATGTCTGTAAGCTGGCGTATGAGCTGCAGGTACACCAGATTGAGCTTGAGATGCAGAATGATGAGCTCAGGAAGTCACAACAGGAGCTTGAAGATTCCAGAGATGAATATTCAAATCTATATGACTTTGCACCGGTTGGATATATTACCTTAAGCGGTAAAGGTATCATTTTGAAAGTGAATTTAACATGTACGAAATTATTGGGCTTAGAACGAAGCTCGTTGATTGAAAAGCCCTTGTCACGGTATATTGCCAGAGAAAATCATGATGACTACTATCAACTTTTCAACCGTAATTTGCAAATTGATGAACATGAAGTCTGTGAATTAAAAATGGTCAGAAGTGATGGAAGCGAATTCTATGCACATCTGGAATGTGTACTGGTATTGGCTAAAAATGAGAATGAGAAGGAAATAAGGATTACCATTACTGATATTACAGCGCGTAAACTTGTAAGCCTGGAAATAAAAGCTCTTAATGCATCTCTTGAACAACGCGTGGTAGAACGTACGGCTGAGGTGGTTGAGTCAAATAAAGCATTGCAGAAGGAAATTGTTGATCGTAAAAAAATGGAAGAGACTCTCTTGCTATCAGAAAAAATAAAGTCCCTGGGGGTAATAACCACAGGGGTTGCTCATGAGTTTAATAATATTCTTGCGGTAATTATGGGGACTGCAGAGTTGCTTGGTTCCGGTTTTGAAGATGAGCAGGATCTGAAGAATGGACTGAATGATATTGTCCAGACTGGTGTGAAGGGGGCTGGAATAGTAAGAAATATGCTTTCATATGCTAAATCACATGATAATGACATATCAGATTTTATTTTATTTGATATAAGTTACATACTCGAAGAGGCGATTAATTTTACAAGACACAGATGGGAGAGTATGGCTCTTGCGAATTGGATTGACTATCAAATAGACAGAGAAGATATGAGAGAGATACCTGAGGTGCTTTGTAGCCATACAGAGTTACTTGATGTATTTATAAATATTATAAATAATGCCCTGGACGCGATGCCGTATGGTGGTCGCCTCTCTTTTAGTACATCCAGTAATGATGACACTGTTTTTATAAGAATCTCAGATACAGGCATTGGTATGTCTGAAGATGTGAAGAAGAGTATATTTGACCCGTTTTTTACAACACGGAGGCCACAAGGTACAGGTTTGGGTATGAGTATCTCTTATGGTACAATGACAAGACATGGCGGTAAGATAGAGGTGGAAAGTGAGAAGGGAAAGGGCGCAACATTTAACCTGAGCATTCCAATCCGAAAAGAAGTAGTACAAAAAGAAGTACCACTTGAATATGAACGGCGTGTAACCAGAAGAAAGCTGCAGATTTTAGTAATAGATGATAATGAGGATGTCTGTGAGATTATGGATGGAGTCCTTACCAGATGTGGTCATGCCGTAAAGAGTGTTGATAACGGCGCAGAGGCTATAGAACTTGCAGGGGAAAAAGATTTTGATCTCGTTTTATGTGATCTGTTGATGCCGGATGTACAGGGATATGATGTAGTAGAGGCCCTGAATAAGTTAGACAAGATACCAAAGATAGGCCTAATGACCGGTTGGGCAGATCTTAAGCCTATTGATGAAGAAGGCTTTGAGGTAGATTTCATTCTAAAAAAACCGTTTAAACATGCAGAGTTGGCAAAACATATTGATAAACTAGATATTCCCGTATGACAACTGGAGTCTGTAGGAGCTGAATATTTACTATTTGAAATTTAAGCTTGCTGATTAAATCCTGATCAAGAATACACGTATTTCTTACTCCGATTATTTGTGTCTTTCGTTGCAATCTCTTCTGGTCTCTCCGAGAGCTGTTACTGCAGTACCCCCATGGCCTTCAGGTCAGAACTCTTAAACGCTTCGTAAAAAAGTTCTGCCTGTTCTCCTTCTCCTGTTTCTGGTTTAGATAATGGGATTTGTAGTTTTATTTGCATTATATTTAATCATTCAGGATAAAGTACAAAATAATATACATTAACTTCTATTTATACACTTAATGTTATTATTTAATCACTTTAAAAAACTAGTTGTTTTTTTGAATTATTACAACTATAATGTACCAAAAAGCGCACTCTAAGTGCGAAAAAACTAATTAATGTGCTTAATGGGTAACATTATGGAACTTGAAAATATGTCTCCAGTCGCTATAACGAAAGAATTAGGTAATAGACTGCGACAAGCCAGGATCAATGCTGATTTGACTCAGGCTGAAGTGGCATCAAGGGCTGGCCTAAATAGAAGGACTATTCTCAATGCTGAAAAAGGAAAAGTCCAGCTAGAAAACCTTGTCGCTATATTAGTTTCAATGGATATGGCAGACCAGATCAACATGTTTCTACCCATACAAGAAATATCCCCTATACAATTGGCAAAACTCAGAGGTCGGGAACGGCAACGAGCATCAAGAGCTAAGAAAAGGAATACCCGGACCAAAGAGGATAAATCATCATGGTAAAGGATGTCGTCAGTGTAAAATATAAAGAGCATGATGTTGGTGCTGCCAGTTTCAATACTGAAACAGGCATAGGCTCCTTCGAATTTGAACCTCGTTTTATCAAAACAGGCATTGAGCTATCACCTATAAAGATGCCTTTATCCCCTAAAATATATTCATTTCCTGAAGCTGATCCTGCTGCTTTCAATGGGTTACCCGGGATGTTAGCAGACTCATTGCCTGATGATTTTGGTAATGCGGTGTTGAATGCCTGGATAGCCAGTCAGGGTAAATTGCCAGCCGACATTACACCAATACAGCGTCTTAGATATACAGGGAAGCGAGGCATGGGGGCATTAACATATCACCCTGCGACGCAAATAAAAAACTTAAACGTTTCACAACATATTGAAATCCAATCTTTGGTCTCTATTGCCCAGGAAATCTTAGATAAGCGAGAACGATTCAGGATAGACCTTGGCGCACAGGGAGAAGAAGATAAAGAAGCAATGATGGAATTGTTGTCTGTGGGTGTAAGTGCAGGTGGGGCCAGACCTAAAGCGATACTTGCATTTAACGATGATTTCACACAAGTGCGATCAGGTCAAACAGATGTACCTGAAGGGTTTACTCATTTTATAATGAAATTTGATGGTGTCAGCGAACACAACAAAGATAAGGAAACCTTTGGTGATCCTATGGGGTATGGGACAATGGAGTATGTTTATCATCTCATGGCGAAAAAATGTGGTATAGACATGATGCCTTGTCGCTTGCTGGATGAAGGTAATAG
>Ga0209142_1002005_pt1 | contig 10428 bp, 11 predicted proteins | sample SaaInlV_120m_DNA_FD_184678 | JGI IMG/M metagenome (GOLD analysis project Ga0209142, IMG submission 184678) | Marine microbial communities from expanding oxygen minimum zones in the Saanich Inlet - Saanich Inlet SI074_LV_200m_DNA (SPAdes) (version 2) | ecosystem: Environmental > Aquatic > Marine... | reverse complement strand
TCAATAATCGATGCACCCAATGCAATACTGGTGATTGCCGTTGTATTGTCAATTGTATGATCAGACAAGCCTGTTACTAATCCAAATTTTTGTCGCATATCAGCCAATGTTCTTAAATTATAATCACTTGCAAGAGCGGGATAAGCGCTTACACAATGTAGTATTGCCAACTCTTTACATCCGCCCTCTCGAGCAGCTTCAATAGCTTCTTGAATCTCCTCGGAATCTGCCATACCTGTTGAGATAATCATAGGCTTTCCAGTTTGAGCTACATATTTTATCAAAGGAAGATCTACCGCCTCAAAAGAAGCAATCTTGTATGCTGGCGTGTTTAAGTCTTCTAATAGGTCAACAGCAGTATTATCAAATGGAGAACTGAATATCGTAATACCAACTTTTTTTGCATAATTAAATAAGGGTTGGTGCCATTCCCATGGCATAAATGCCTCCTTATACAGCTCGTACAAGCTTTGACCATTCCACAGTCCGCCTTCAATCATGAATTCAGGTGTGCGCATATCCATTGTAATTGTATCTGGCTTGTAAGTTTGCAGCTTAACTGCATCTGCACCTGCGGTTTTAGCCATATCAATAATCTTATAGGCATTATTAATATCGCCATTATGGTTAGCCGACATCTCGGCAATAATATAAGGTGGATTTTCTACATTTATTGGTCTATTATTTATCTTCATGTGTAATCACTTAACTTCTTTGCATCCTGAACACGAACCATGCTTTGATTAACTTCAATGCTTGGAAAATTAACATCTAATCCTTGTGCCTCATCTATCGCCCACAATAAATCACAAAAACCGATACGATGACGCATTAAAACAGTTGAAGAAAACCTAGAGTTTATCTCAAAAATTCTCGGCCCTTTATCGGTTAGTCTGAGTTGAATATTAATACTGCCATAAAGATTCATTCCAGCTGCTACACTCTCACACATTTCCAAAACCTTATCATTGTTAATCACTTGTGCCCAGCTTGTCAGTCCACCTGTTAACTCTCTTAATAGTTGAAGCACTGCAGTCTTGCCATCTCTTGCTCGATACACTGCACATGTAATCTCTTGGTTATCTGGCTTAAGCAATTCTTGAAAAATAGAGTCTGTAAATTTATTAGCAAAGAACGATGCCTCTTCCTCATTTTTAACTATAAACACATTCTTTGACCCAGACCCTTTCTGTGATTTAAAGATACACGGAAAGTCTTTAGGGATGATGCCCCCTGCTTTAATCGTCCAAGGAACTGGAATATCAAGCGATGCAATAAAATCAATAGTTTTGAGCTTATCAACGCCAATATCGATCACCTCTACCCCAGCAGTAATGCATTTATCTCTACCAAATACATCGATTAAAGCATGAAAAACAGATAATTCTTGTTCACTGGTTGGAATGATAATATCAACAGAATGCTCTTTAATTAAACCCCTAATGCTATCCAAATAATCCACCGATGACGCACTAGGAACTTGAAACAGCTCGTCAACAAAAAGTTGCCCCGCATGCTTATTATTCATATCAGCGCCTATCAATCTAAACTCCGGGCGACTTTCAGCAAGAATAGTTGCAATACTCTGTGCAATATCTCCACCTATTCCGGTAATCAATATTGTCTTCATATCTTCTCCAAGATGTTTGCCAAATATGGTATTTCTGGGTGTCTTTTCTTAGACTCTTCAACTACTATTTTAATATCGTATTGCTCACAAAAAAAATCTACTTTGTTAAGACTTGTATCCAGTAGTGCCCACTGCGCACCTGGATTTTTATTTCTTGGTTGTCCCACCGACCCAGGGTTTATAATTGTAACATCACCAACTTTTTTATGCATTGAGTAGTGCGTATGTCCTTGAATAATCCACTTGGCATTAAGACTGTTATACCTGTCTAATGATACATCACCTGAATCAGGGTAAATATACTCATCATTCCCCCACGGAGACCCGTGACAGATTAAAATTTTTCCATCTGGCGTCTCATACTCAAGTGATTCAGGTAGATTTAACAGCCATTCAGTTTGTTTTTTATCCAATTTATCAAGCGCAACTCTCAGTCCGCTTCCATACTTCTTGCACATTTCCGTTAAATAATTTTTATCTTTTTTTGCTTTTCTGAGCATCAGATCATGATTACCGCATATTGCAATTGGATTGAAATTTTTTAAAAGGTCAAGCGCCTCTGCCGGCCAAAAATAATAACCCACAAAATCTCCTGCAATCATTAATACTTCAACCTCCTTTTCTACAACTGCTCTCAAGACAGATTTTAATGCAAAGACATTGCTATGAATATCGGAAAGGATGGCTATTTTCATTGTATATAGTCTCTATAAATTTCATTAGCAGCATCCGATGCTTTTCTTAACTTTTGATCTTCTTTCAGCCCAACAAAATATTCCAAGTTTTTACATTTTTGCGAATGATTTCGAATTTCTTCTTGCATGTTTGTATCTAAAACGCCAGGATCAACATTAAAAATACTAATACCATCTTCTAATTCAACAACATTTAAAAATGATTTCATTCCTGATTTTGCAGCGCAGTAAGGTGCCCAACAATGAATTGGGTTATCCGCAGCACCTGAAGATATATTAATGATCTTTAATCGGTATGATAGCTTAGCTAGCTTAACAATTAATTTAATTGGGCTTACAAAGTTAATATAAATATTGCGCTCAACTTCATCAATATTAAATTCTGACAACTTACCTATTGGAAGAATTACACCCGCATTATTAATCAAAACTATTTCTTGTATCTTATCGTCAATTACAAGATTGTTCAGCCATTGACATTCTTTATCAGAAAAATCAGCGTGGAAATAGCTTGCATTCTTTTTACTTTTCCCTGTTTTTCTTCCCAAGAATATCAACTCATCTTGACTATTTTTCGAAATCAAAAGATTATGTATAGCCTCTCCCAGTCCAGAAGAAAATCCTGTTAATATCAATAGTCTCATTGATTTTTTGGTGCTATATGGCTTGTTGATCTTCCTTGTGTAATAGGTAAACCCTTTATATTGCTCTTCATACTGAATTGTATTTTTTAATCCTTGACTTTAGTTTTCTAATTTCGTTCTTTTTAAGGGTGTCATAATTATTTTCATATAAATATGCATGCATCAATCTTTGGTTATCTGCTGTCATTATACTAACAAAAGGCACCTGTAAAGCTATCACCTCATGAGCAATAACACTTGGGGTAATGATAGCATAATCACTGTCGTTCATTAATTCAGCAATATTACAATCAACACAAATATTAATATTTTGATACCGCTTGGAAAACCCCTGCAACTTACCAATACTCTTATTTGAGCTAGTTGTAGCAAAATTGATTGTTATATTTTTAAAATCACTTAGCACTTCTAACACAATTAGGCCGATATCGTATGGATCAGAGCCACCTAAAGATACAAAAATTATTGACTTCTCTTTATTAATTGGTTGTTCTCTAATTTTTATTCTCTTAAATTCATCACGAATAAGTGTGTATTCCTTGCCACATCTGATCTCGCAAAATTCAGGCACCAAATCTTTATATTTCTCAGCATCGGCATAAATGTTATGATTTAGCAGAACATCACAATAATGTTTCTCATAAGTATCATCAAAACTCAATATTTTCACATTAGTTCTTTTTTTAACAATTTTTTCAAACTTATCATCAATACCATAGTGATCAAAAATCACATTATTAATGTGCAATAGTGCAATCTTTTTACATAGTTCATCAGTAGAATTGTCATCTAATAAAATTAACTTATAGCCCTGATCGATGATTTTTTGATCGGCGTTACCATCCAAACTCTGAGTGGCAAAAATAATGTTGTCTTTTTTATATTGTCCTGCCAAAACAAGGCAACGCATTAAATGACCTAAACCAATTTTTGATGACGAATCAACTCTAAATAAAACATTCATCTATACCAGACAGCCCAGTTAAAACGCCCTATCCCAATATCTAAAAAAACATCTACACGAAATACAACTCTCAATCTAATTCTCCATTTCTCTTTAGTGCCTGAAACATTAATTCTGCACGCTTCCAGTCCTCGGGAGTATCAATATCCTGGGCCCGCCAACTCGGAATTTTAATTGGAAAAGCATACTCACCAAACACGGGAAGACCTGAAGACCACGCGTCTAAAGTACCCATATAAAACATTCCAGCATCATGGAAAATATTAGGAAAATCCTGAGAGCGTGTTTCAAAGCATTCTGGAAATAGCATTTTTATACCGCCATTGGCATTCTTCTCAAATGAGCGGAAAACAGGTGATGAATACTCGCAAACAGAAAAAACATACTGCCAATCTTCAGAAATAATAATGCGATGTGCCTCTACTAAATCAGATGACTGAACAAAGGGTGCAGTAGGATACAAGCAACAAACAACATCAGGCGTTAGACCTGCTTGTATCATCCATTGAGATACATGAGACATAACATTTCCAGTCGTTGCATAATCATCAGATAGCTCTTTAGGCCTGAGGAAAGGCACCTCAGCTCCCATCGATTTTGCTATATGTGCTATCTCATCATCATCAGTAGATACCAGTATTTTACTAAAGATATTAGCTTTCTGAGCTGCTTCGATTGACCAGGCTATCATTGGCTTACCGTGGAACTCTTTTATATTCTTCCTTGGTATACGCTTACTGCCACCTCGAGCAGGTATTACGCAAATGGTCATAGCTCGAGCGATTTTATTAAACAATTAACTACAAAATCTTGCTCATCAAACGAAAGAGATGGATGTAAAGGTATACTTATAGCCTCGGTATAATATTTTTCTGCCTCAGGATATTCACCCTTTGAAAAACCTATATCCTTATAAAAAGGCTGAAGGTGGATAGGTATATAGTGAAGATTAACCATAATATTATTAGCCCGTAACGACTCAAAAATCCTCCGATGAGTAGGTCCGATGCTTTCTAAATTTAATCGAATCACATACAAGTGAAATGAGCTGTAACAATCACTACGCTGAAAGGGGAGCTTCAACGGAAGATCTTTCAATAAATTATTATACCTCTCAGCTAACTCATGCCGCCTATTTACATATTTGACAAGCCTAGTGATTTGACTTACCCCTAAAGCCGCCTGAATATCTGTCATTCTGTAATTATATCCCAAAGCCACCTGCTGATAATACCAAGGACCTTCCGCCTCTTTTGTCATTAAATCCGAATCTCTTGTTATCCCATGACTGCGAAATAACTCTAGCTTTTTAGCTATTTTCTCTGAGTTGGTTAATGCCATGCCACCTTCGCCTGTAGTTATAATTTTAACAGGATGAAAACTAAAAACAGTAATGTCACTATATTTACACCCACCTATCACCCTATCTTTATACTTTCCACCAATAGCATGAGAGGCGTCCTCAATAATACTAAAACCGTAAAATCGACTTAGTTCATAAATCGCCTTCATATCACAAGACTGCCCAGAAAAATGTACGGGAACTACAACTTTAGGTAGCTTGCCTTGATATTTTGCTTCAATAAGCTTTTTTTCAAGAGATATCGGGCACATATTATAAGTGTCAGGATCAATGTCCACAAAGCTTACGCTGGCTCCACAATATAACGCACAATTTGCTGATGCGACAAAACTGTTAGGAGAGGTCCACAACCTATCATCAGGCCCAAGTTCCAGTGCAAGACACGAAATGTGAAGTGCAGATGTTGCACTATTCACTGCAAATGCTTTTTTTGCGCCAGTAAAGTCTTCTACACTTTTCTCAAACTCCTCTATTTTTGGACCTTGAGTTAGATTGGCTGACATTAAAACCTCAACAACGGCATCGATATCGTCTTTAGTAATTTCTTGCTGACCGTAGCGAATCATATCTTTTCTCATAAAATTATCTTATTAATTAAATTATCATTCCTTCTCAATATTGAATAATACATGTAAGTCTTTAGTTATTGATTTTAACGCCTAATTACTTTTAAATATTTTAGACCAGTCACTTATAACCTGCAACCGAAATGTAAAGACCATCAGTAAATATACAAGTAAGAAGATGGATGTCACAAGTATGATTTGAAAGAATTTGTTAGCCATCTCAAAGTTGATTGCAGAAAATGAAAAATATAAAAATATATTTATAGCCAATATAGGAACAATGTCACTTGCCTGCTCTTTAAAAGAATATTTAATATATTTTCTATTGGGGATCGTATTGAAAATAATCAATAATATAACAACCAAAAGCTGTCCATAAATAATTGCTTCAATGCCATCATTCAGAGTTAAAGCCAAAACAACAAATGCAATGGATTTGTTAAAAATTGAATATTTTAACGTTACAAAACTATGGCCTAATGAATTGATGTAAGCTGAGCTAGTCATATATATGTGATGCAGACCCAGAATAACAGAAAATAATTTCAAATAAATAACACTGGGTAACCATTTATCGGTCAGAAGAATATGCACAATCTCATCAGCCAATAAAAGCGTAAGACACACTGTTGGAAATATTAAAACGTTTAAAGTTCTGATTGATTTTCTCAACATTACCTTTCCCCTGATCAGATCTTTTTGCAATTTTGAAAATACAGGGAAAAATACTGAAGCTGCCGTTGCGTTAATAGTGCTAGAAATAAAGCCGGGGATTTGTCTACCCACATTGTAATATCCAAGAAGACTACTGTTATAAAATTTACCTATTAAGATGACTATTGATGATCTATATATTTCATCCAACAAACTTATGAAAAATAAGTTACCCGAATAAAATGCTGATTTTTTAGCAATCTTAAAACTAAAAAACAACCTTGGGAACGGCGGGTAATAGTACGAGTAAAATAATATACTTAATAAACGAGCAATACCTACATTAGCAATTAATGCATAAATACCAAAGCCAGAGTATGCTAAAAATACACTAATAACACCAGAGATAACTGATGGAATCGTAGAGCAATAAAAGATTTTTTCAAATTCGAGATTCTTTGATAATTCGCTTATCTGCATGGTGCTTACTACAGTAAATAATATTGTAACTCCATATATCCGCAATAAACTAACGAACTCATCACTAACATCTAAAAATTCACCCAAATATGGCGCCAACAAATAAATAAACAAATAAATCACCGCACTTAGCGCGAGAGCAAGATAAAATAATGTAGAAAACCTTTCTACACTAGCGCTTTGACTTTGGATATTTGCACTTCCTAGGCCAGCGGTTGCGAACAGATTAGATATATTAATAAAGACGGCTAATAAAGCCATAACACCAAACTCAGCAGGCTGTAAAATTCTAGCCAAAATAAAATAGATAAATAATTGGGATAGATTGCTGACAATCCTACAAGCAAAACTCCAAGACAAGCCTTTGAATACCAGAGTAGAAAGCTTTATATTGACCACAATTATATTTGACTCAATGGACTATTGAATTAGAATTTTCTAACTTGTTTTTTACATGAAAAAATAATTTATCTACATTTTCTAGTAAACTCTTTATAACAGCTTTGTATATTAATCTAGGGGGCATATTGCATATATAAAGGCTCATAATATTTTTGACTTATTATATAACTCTCTAATCAATCGCGCTTGGTTTATATTCTGGCTATACTCGAAATCGAGGCCACTACCTGTATTGACTAACTCACCAAAATGATCAAGCATGTTAAGAAAATGATTATCTTCTGGCAAATTAATGACATCAATACCATCTCTAGTTTCTATCATAACTTCTGGTTGGACACTCGGTCCAGCAGTAAAGATCCTGCTTGCTGTTAACTTCCCTTTACTTCCCCATATTTCCAATGAGTTTTGATAAAAGTGATCAAAGCCGAAGGCTATTTGAGACGTCAAATATCCATTTTTTTGTTTAATAGAAGCGCTGCCCCAAATATCAACCTCCTTATTATGAGGTTTTGTTAAGCTTGCACTATCAACATAAATTTCATCTCCAAGAAAAACCTGAGATACTTTAACGGTGTAAGCACCCGCATCAAGCAAAGCTCCGCCGCCAATAACCTTCTGGTAGCGAATATTATCTTTGTCTTTAAAAGGAGGAAAGCCAAAACTAGATCGCAACAACCTCATCTCACCGAGACGTCCTTCATCAACTTGATTCTGAATAAAACTAAGTTGCTTATGGAACCTGAATTGAAAGTTCTCTACCAACGCTAACCTATTGTCTCTCGCCAATTGATTTAATTCTGTTACTTGCTCTAAATTACAAGCTAGAGACTTTTCTACCAGAACATGTAATTTTTTATTGAGAGCTTTTTTTATCCATTCGTAATGCATGCCATTTGGTAAAGGTATATAAATGGCATCAAGATTTGATTCAAGCAAAGAGTCGTAACTATAATAAGCTTTGGTATTAAAGGTATTCGAAAAAGAATCAGCTTTATCTTCTGATCTACTTGCAATACCAACCAACTCAAAAAGATCACTGTGTTTAATTGCTGGCAACACAAAACGTTCGGCTATATTAGCACAACCTAAGACCCCAATTTTAATTACCTTAAACATGAGCCAGAATCCCTCTTATATGTGGATTAATCCAAGCATCCTCTTTCATTAGTTGCTTTATTTGATAGAGACTTAACCAAATAAAGTTATCATTTGGAATATCAATTTCATAATTTTCAGGGACCTCTATCATGATCCCCCTGTTCCTTTTAAGGTGCAACCGCCCTCCATCTTCCGCCAGCCAGCTATCAAAAAGAACCTTTATAGCCTCATTCGAGTCTTTATTTATGAATAGATCCGAAAACCTCGGTTTTCTTCCACCATGTGACTGCTTTAGATTTGCAAAAGTCGCTTGCAAGGCAGGGCTAATCTGAACTTTACCATAATTTCCAGGCTCCTCTTTTGCTTCACATAAATAATGCGGAATTCCAAAAAATCTCTTTCTAATCAAACCCAGCAATCCGCCATCATATCCAACTTGCTCAACTATTGGTTGATCCCAACCCCTCCCTCTCTCTCTTGTATCCGAAGACACTCGAATGCCATGTATTACAAAGAAGTCCCTTGATTTATGGTAAACGTCCCCTGTCTTGTCATCAATAAGCCAGCCCTTCACATCCTTTAACGCTATGTTTTCCACAACCATGCTAGAATTTTCTTTTTTTGACAGGAACCAAGATTTAACCTCTGATATAGTATGGAACATTGACCAATCAGAGAGAGCTTCAAATGCACACTCTACTGTGTGTGGATAAATCTGATCATGATTGTAACGCTTTACAAATGCCGTAAATTCCTGCAATTCAGCTTCATATTTTTCTTTTTTACACATATGATTTTTTTACCTCTCAGACTTACAGATATCTTTTAAATATTGGCCGTAGCTATTTTTAGACAATGCTTTAGCAGCTTTCATTACTTGCTCATTACTTAACCAGCCATTATTCCAGGCGATCTCTTCTAAACAGGCAATTTTATAACCTTGCCGCTTCTCAATAGTTTCTACAAACATCGCGGCATCTAAAAGGCTTTCATGTGTGCCAGTATCTAACCAGGCAAAGCCTCGCCCTAGTAACTCAACATTTAAATCACCACGCTCCATATACATTTGATTAAGCGTTGTAATTTCTAGTTCACCACGGTGCGACGGCTTAACTTTTTTGGCCATTTCTATTACATCGTTGTCATAGAAATATAATCCTGTAACCGCAAAGTTAGATTTGGGGTTCTTTGGCTTTTCTTCTAAGCTAATGGCCTTTTGATTTTCATCAAATGCGACCACGCCAAAACGCTCTGGATCTTTGACTTGATAGCCAAACACAGATGCGCCACTCTTTCTACTAGTAGCACGCTTCAGAATGGGGCTAAAACCCTGACCCCAAAAGATATTATCACCCAAGATCAAACAAACGCTGTCATCTCCAATAAATTCTTCACCAATAATAAAGGCTTGAGCTAAACCCTCTGGACTCGGCTGTTCAGCATAAGACAGACTAACACCAAACTCTTCACCATCTCCAAGCATTCGGATAAATCCTGACTGGTCTTCTGGTGTAGTGATAATCAATATATCTTGAATACCCGCTAGCATCAATACCGACAGTGGATAGTAAATCATCGGCTTATCATAAACAGGCAATAATTGTTTTGAGACGCCTTTCGTAATAGGGTACAAACGTGTACCTGAGCCACCTGCTAATATTATTCCCTTCATTACTTGATCACTCCTAATCTCTCGCCCTGATAACTACCATCCTTAACCCGATCACACCAAACATTATTCTCTAAATACCACCGTACTGTTTTACGAATACCTGTTGCAAAAGTTTCATCTGGTGTCCAGGCCAATTCTTGATCGATCTTGGTAGCATCAATAGCGTACCTTACATCATGGCCGGCTCTATCGCCCACATAGGTAATAAGCTGTTCATACTTATCAACTCCATCAAGTTTACTTGGTGCTAGCTCATC
>Ga0209142_1002004_pt1 | contig 10431 bp, 7 predicted proteins | sample SaaInlV_120m_DNA_FD_184678 | JGI IMG/M metagenome (GOLD analysis project Ga0209142, IMG submission 184678) | Marine microbial communities from expanding oxygen minimum zones in the Saanich Inlet - Saanich Inlet SI074_LV_200m_DNA (SPAdes) (version 2) | ecosystem: Environmental > Aquatic > Marine >... | reverse complement strand
ATCATTGCCCAACGAAACACTCACGCAAAAAGTTATCAGGTTGGCGACAAATGCTTTTACTGCAGTCGGTAATGCTGCGGCAAGGTACACATTTACCGACGAACAACTTGAAGATATGATCATCAACAATTATGTCGCACAAGATCCTCCCACATTTTCAGCTGACAAAGGAGGTCTTTTTGGCGCAAATGACTTTGTCGATATCAGAACAGACTCCTCAGCACAGGCGGGTGAGAAGGGTGCTGCAGCCCTGGCAGCAATCGGAGGTGGGGCTTTACTTTTAAAAACAGGTGTTGCCAGTAAAATATTTAATGCCGCAAAGGGATCAGCTGCATCAAGTTCATTTAGTAGCGAACTTATAAATTTCTACACAAATATGTTTATTGCAAAACAGGCCGCCCCAATGGTTCAGGCAGTCCTGTTAATGATGATCTATATGCTGTTACTGATTTACATGATCATGTCTAACTATGACATTGATGCCACCATTCAAATGATTTTCATCATGTTAGCAATCCAGTTTTTTACTACTATCTGGAATTTTGCCGATTACCTGGATGCACAATTGTTTGTTTCAATGCATCCTGATGCCACCATGTTGGGCAGTACCTACAACATGGGTGCTAATCGATTAATACTGGATATAGTGCTCACGTTATTTTATGTAGTCGCTCCATTTCTCTTATTGTGGATAATGAATATGGCCGGTACTAGAGTGGGAAGCATGGGGCAAGCTATGGGAGGGTTGGGGAAATCAGGTCATTCTACTGGAGTAAGTAGTGGTGTAAAGGGAGGCTCTCGTGGTTTTCAGAAAGAAGGATAGGGAAAAATATCTTTATCCTAAAACTGCACCTAAAACCATTCTATTTTATTTTATCTCTAATTTTTCCTATGTATGAACAAGATGCTACATCACGACCTACTTTATCCTTAAATGTAATAATGCTTTTATTGTAGTCACAAGTTTTAGAGGCCCAGTTTACGGGGATATCTATAATTGTACCCATGGGAAGATTGCTCAAAACCACTTGCGCTGATTTACCTGTCTTTTTTATTGTAGATTTACTTAACTCATGGACTAACCACGAGTAACTTTCTGCATAAATATTAGCTGAAAAAAAGGCAGTCAGAACGGCCAATACAACCGCTATATTAAAATTTTTCAAATCTTACTCTCCAGGTATTTATGGATTAGCCCAGTCATTCCAATAATTAACCTCAAACTCGCAAGCCTCACGCCACTCATCATCCTTTCGTTTAAGCTTTTCTCTTTCCTGATCCAAATCCATTTCACCTTGACGAAGAGAAGCGGATCTAGATTCAGAAGTTTGACTACTAACACCGGCGGTATTCAACTGGTTTTTATTATGGCTAATACTAAGCACAATAATGTAAAACAAGCCCATTGGAATCATTATTAGCAAATTATTGTTATAGCCATAAGCTGTATCAACAAGCTGCCTAATTATCTGCTGCCCGGTTACATATTCAGGTAACAGGTAAAGCATTTCACCTGCCATACTGAATACAGCAATTATCAATGCTATAAAAAGTGGCAATATCCCCAGGAGAGCTGTACGTATTTTCCATTTCTGAGGAATTAGTGTTTTCTTAACTATTTCGACTGACAATAAGGCTACGATTATAAAAACGTAAAATAGGGCAGGTGTAAATAGCCAGGGTGCATGTTCAAGATTCATAATTTACTCCATATAGTATTTCTTTCCTCATTTATAATAATGATACTTTAAATTTGTAGAACTTTCAGATCAAAAATCATTTCCTACGCACTTAATTATGTCGCTTCTCCAATGAATACTGGGTTAATAAGCTAAAATCCATCTTTACATATTGATAAAAAGCAAAGGAAAGATTATTCTTTACAGGTAATTGCAACGTAAAGAGGTATTTATGCCCATAGTAAGCTCTAAAAGACAAATAACATTACCCGCCGAACAGTGTAGAACAGCGGATATTAACCCTGGTGATGAATACGTTAGCTTTGTGGACAATCTTGGACATATCACCATCATAAAAAAAATACCGGGTGCTGCTAGTGGATTATTGAAGGATATCAAGATAGATAAGCGACTCAGTGATGAATCTTCATTGCACAGTGCTCTCTCTTCATGATAGCAATTGATACCAACGTTCTATTGCGTTATTTGTTGAACGATGACCTAAAACAATCAAGGAAAGCATCAGCTGTCATACAAGGTTCACAAAAAGTATTGATCACGGATGTTGTACTGGTTGAGACAATATGGACACTCAAAGGGAAAAAATACAACCAGGACAAGGAGGGCATAGTACAGGTAATCAGCGCATTATTTGAAGAACCAACGATTTGTTTTGAAGATGGACAGTCAGTATGGCGAGCATTAGTAGATTTTAAGAATGCTAAATCTATCAAAGCAGGGGGTAAACAAAAAATAGCTGATTTCCCTGATGCTTTGATCGTCAATAAAGCACATTTTGCATCAAAGAACTTAGGAGAAGCACTTGAGTGCGTATATACCTTTGATGTGGCAGCACAAAAATTACCGGGAACCAGGAAACCCTGAGAATGAACCCAGAGAATAAACAAAGTAAATGAATAATAAAGAATACCTGGGAGATCTCATCGGCGGTAGCCTGATGATAGCTGATTGTAGAATCATCGCCGAAACCCTTCTTAAAAACCTACCGGAAGATGAGTGGAAAAAACTGGTTATCGAGGAAAATATTCTTCAAAAAAAATCAGTCAATACTGCTTCCCGTAATGCCTATACATTACGAAAGCGACTTGAACCATTAGGTAGAAAATTCTTACAAACTTTACTTGATGTGCCTGAGCAGGCTTATATTCAACTATTGCTAATGGCATTTCTTATTCACTCTCCGGTCGTGGTTGATTTCATGCAAAAGAGTCTGGCAGAAGCAAAACGTACTTATAAGCCAGGTATTACCCCTGATGCATGGGCTGAATTCATCGAAGATCGTATTCGTGCCTATCCTGAACTTGGAAAGTATTCTGAATCAACCTTAAAAAAAATGGGCAACAATGTGGTTAAAGCATTGGTGGATAGTGGTTATTTGAACTCTAGCCGTCAACGTCAGATTCAGGCGGTTTACCTGCTTCCTGAAGTTAAGGCTTGCCTGAGTGATCTGGGGCATGAAGATCTAATTAACATCATGGAATGTACAGCATGAAATCCTTGCAGGCTAGACTCAACCTGGTGCTAGAACGCATTGAAAGCCCCAAGTTTCTAAAGAGTGATGGGTTGGGGAATGAAATAGGTTTTTGGATATTCGATTATGCGGCTAAACATGAACTCATAGTCCGAGAGCATTTGATTCACATCACTGAGAAACTATCAAAAAGAGGGTATAAATTCGAGTCGGTGAATCTTTTTGAGGTTCTGATCGAAATGTTGGGCTCACGAGGTCTTCTTGAACGAACATTTACTCGTGAAAAACAAGTGGGTGTAGATGAATTGAGAAAAACACTTGCAGGCCCACTTAGTCAGAAAAAAATTGCTGAATTCATAGCTAATAAAATTCATCCAGAAAGTCTGGAGTTTGTCATTATCTCTGGGCTGGGTAATGCATGGCCTTTAATTCGTGGCCATGAACTATTAAGCGCGTTACAAGATGTGATGGGTAATACACCATTAGTGCTCTATTACCCTGGTGAATACAGTGGTCGTGACCTTCATTCATTTGGCATGATTGAGTCAAAAAACTATTACAGAGCCTTTAAGTTAGTGCCTGAAGATGGTAAGCAAAACAAACCAACTCAAAATAAAAAAATAATATAATCTAACTCAAAAAACATAGCAGGAAGCATTACATGAATATTGAACAAATCTTTTCCAAAAAGCTGACCCGAGATATCAATGGTGTTGTTAAAGCCGAGCAACTCGATAATGAAAGCATCTTTGTAGAGCTTGACGAATATGTTGTTACCAATGAGCTAGATCGTCATTTCAGAGCTTTCTTCGAAGCCTATGTACCTGCAGTCAGCGGTCAACAGGCTGGCATGTCCGGAAAAATTGGTGTCTGGGTGTCTGGCTTCTTTGGGTCAGGTAAATCTCACTTCATCAAGATACTCTCCTATCTCCTGGAAAACAGACAAGTTGAAAAAGATGGTAAGACTCTAAAAGCCATCGAATTCTTCAAAAATAAAATCACAGATCCAATGTTGTATGCAGACATTCAAAGTGTTGCAAACAAAAATACTGATGTAATTCTGTTCAATATAGACTCCAGGGCAAATACCGATGATCGTGAAAATGCAATCCTTAAAGTATTCTTGAAGGTTTTCAACGAACGAGTAGGCTACTGTGCAGACTTCCCGCACATTGCACATCTTGAGCGAGAGCTTGATAAGAAAAATCAATTACAGGCATTTAAAGATAAGTTTGCAGAACTGACCAGTAGCAACTGGGAAACAGAACGAGATGCCTATGACTTCTATCGTGATGAACTTGCAGAATCACTGGCCTTTGCAAGCAATCAAAGTCAGGAGTCTGCTCGTCAATGGGCCGATCAGTTAGAAAGTAACTTTCCATTAGATATCCATAATTTTTGTAAATGGGTAAATGAATACCTGGATTGTTCGGGTGATAAAAACCTGCTGTTTTTAGTAGATGAAGTAGGACAATTCATTGGGAAAAGTACCCAGATGATGCTGAAGCTGCAAACTATTACCGAAGATCTGGGTACTCTTTGTGGCGGCAGAGCCTGGGTGATAGTGACATCTCAAGCAGACATTGATGCTGCTGTCGGTGGGATGGATAAACGTGATGGTGATGATTTCTCTAAAATCCAGGGGCGGTTTATTACCCGGTTACAACTGTCGAGTTCAAATACATCAGAAGTTATACAAAAGCGTTTGCTCGAAAAAACAGATGAAGCCAGAGAGAAGCTCATTCAAATATTTTCTGAAAAGGGAGATATCCTGCGTAATCAGTTAACTTTCGATAAAACAACGACGGCATCTCTTAAAGGCTATGATGATGCGCCATCGTTTGTCGATAACTATCCATTTGTTCCATACCACTACACATTAGTTCAGAAGGTGTTTGAATCCATTCGTACTAAAGGTGCAACCGGTAAGCACCTGGCTATGGGTGAACGATCACTACTCGATGCTTTTCAGTCAGCGGCCAAACAAATGAAAGATAGGGAACTGGATATACTCATTCCTTTTTACAGCTTTTATGCACCTATCGAAAGCTTTTTAGAACCTGCAGTGAAGCGAACCATCGACCAGGCATGTGAGGAAAGCTCACTGACAGAGTTCGATGGCAAAATATTGAAAACACTGTTTCTTATCCGCTATGTCGATATCGTTAAAAGCACGCTTGATAATTTAGTAACTTTGTCCGTTGATCGTGTCGATGCCGATAAAATTACGCTGAAAAAACAAATTGAAGAGAGCCTGAATCGTTTAGAACGCCAGCTATTGATTGCCCGTAATGGCGATGAATTTATATTTTTAACCAATGAAGAAAAAGAAATTGAAAATGAAATTCGGCATACCGATGTAGAACCTTCTGAAGTATCAAACAAACTCTCCGTCATTATTTACGATGATATTTTAAGGCGTCAAAATGTGTATCGCTACCCGGTCAACAAGCAGGACTTTCGTGTGAGCCGTTTCTGTAATGGACACCCGAAAGATGGCTCAAGCCTTGAAGACCTGGTAGTAAAAATCATTTCCCCATTGGATGCTCATTATGAAAATTTTGTTAACGAGCAAGATTGTATTAACCATTCGTTAAAAGATGATGGATGTGTTCTGGTAAAACTAGGCGAGCATAAACGCCTTTGGGATGAGTTGAGCACCTGCATTAAAACAGATCGGTTTCTTAAACAAAATTCAGGGCAACGTCCTGAGCAAGAACATTTGTTACGTGAAAAACAAATGGAGAATATTGAAAGAGAAAAACGACTAAGACATGACTTTGAAACTCTTTTTGTAGAGGCCGATGTATATGCCATTGGCACGAAACTTCCAAAAAAATCATCTTCACCTGCCAACATTCTGGAAGAAGCCTATAAGTACGTGATAGAAAATACTTTTTCCAAACTCAATATGCTGCGAGCTACTACAGGAGAAATCCTAAGAGAATTGCAGGCTGTTCTGAGAGCCGATGATATGGCTCAAATAAATCTAGACTTGTCAGCAGAAGAATATAATCCAGATGCCACTCGTGAACTTGAGCAATTTATTTCTCTAAAAGTGGATAGAAATGAAGCCGTATTCTTACGAGATGTGGTTAATCGTTTTAACCGCCGACCTTTTGGTTGGCCAGATAATGAAATTCTTTTACTGGCCGCACGTCTTGGTCTTGCCGGGAAAATAAGTTTTAGCCTGCAAGGGTCTGATCTATCACTTAAACGAGCTTATGATGATTTTGTAAGTGTCAGAAAACGTGGTGAAATTCGGATACAAAAAATTCGGCAGCATGATGATCGACAGTTAAAAAAATCAGCTCAACTGGTGAAAAACTTATTCTCCAAAACCTTTACTGGTTCCAGTGAAAAAGAGCTGTATGAAATGATCTATGAAGAATTAGAAAACTGGAAAGAGGAGCTGTCGTCATTTAACAGTATGGCTCAAACCGGTGATTATCCAGGAAAGCAACAAATAGAAGATGGTCTGGCTTTGCTTTCTGGCTTACTGGGTCAAGCGAACAGTTTTGCCATGATTCAGCGTTTTGTTGATGATGAAAATGAACTTGAAGATTTTGCTGAAGACTTTGAAGATCTGGATGACTTTTATAATAGCCAGTTCAATACCTGGCAATCACTGTCTAAAGCCATTAATGAGCAATTTAAAGCCAATCAGCCTGCACTGGAAAAAAATTCAGCAGCAAAAAAAGCACTTGATGAGTTGGAAAGAATTTACTCTCTGTCTGCACCTTATGATCAGTTACGCCATATCAACCCACTCATTGAGCAAATCCAAAAAATAAATTCAGATTTGATTGATGAAAAACGAAATCATGGATTGAGCAGGGTAAGTGAAAGAATAGATCGAGTAACTTCGGCATTATCCGAAGCTTCTGCACCTGCAGAATTAAAAAATAAAGCACTGTATCCTTTGCAGCAATGTAAACAACGGATTAAAGCATCAGACTCATTGCCATATATATTCAACGAGCAAAGTGAAGCAGATGTTTTTGAAGATGAAGCATACTCAATCTTAAATACATATATTGAAGAGCTTCGCAATAAGGAAGAAGAAAAGTCACGAGTTGCTAAACCGGAAGAGGTATTAGGTGATATTTCTGGCTCAGACCAGGATAAAGCTGCCGAACCACCTGCACCTGTTTATGCCAAACGAACTGTAAGCTTTAGCCCGGCGAGTATCGCCTCAGGCTCTTTTATCGAAACAGAAGATCAGGTAAAACAATACATTAACGATGTACGTGAGGAGTTACTCAAAGCAGTTAAAGCAGGTGATCGAGTACGAATTAAATAACTAGTAGTTTCAGTACTTATTTTTACTATAAAGGCATAAGGAATAACAATAAATAGAATTACCCAAACGGAATAAATTATGAATACCAGCAACATTAAAAAATACGCACCTAAAGCCAGAGCTGACTTTATTAATGCAGTCACCAAAAGGCTTAATCATTTGGGTATTTATGCAGACAAAGATCAATTACGAGTCAGTGAATCTCGTATTGATGGTTCGTTAATGCAAATTGATGGCGTTACATTGGATGTAAAGTTATCAGAATCAAGGCAGAAATTAGTAAAACAAGCTGAGAAGCAGGGTTTTAATCAGTTTGTAGAACACACTGCTTACACCTGGTTTAACCGCTTTTGTGCAATTCGTTATATGGAGTTGCATGATTATCTCGAACATGGATTACGTGTTTTATCCCACCCGGACAAAAATAACAGTTTTGAAATTATTGATCATGCTCAGGACATAGCCGAAGGTTTAGGGTTAAGCCGAGTTGATATTGTTGAGCTTAAATTGGCAGGCAATAAAGATGGGCAGCTCTACCGTGAGTTATTAATCGGCCAGTGCCATCAATTACATAAAGCCATGCCGTTTTTGTTTGAAGCGTTGGATGATGAAACCGAACTGTTATTACCAGATAACCTGACCCGTACAGATTCAATACTGCGTTCTTTAGTTGATGATATTCCAGAAGAAGACTGGCAAAACATCGAAATCATTGGTTGGCTCTACCAGTTCTATATTTCAGAGAAGAAAGATCTGGTTATCGGCAAGGTGGTGAAGTCGGAAGACATTCCGGCAGCGACCCAGCTGTTCACGCCCAACTGGATTGTCAAGTACATGGTGCAAAACTCGCTGGGAGCGCAGTGGTTGGCAACCTATCCAGATTCACCAATCAAAGAACAGATGGAATATTATATCGAGCCTGCTGAGCAAACCGACGAAGTCAATGCACAGCTAGCCACTATTACGCCCAAAATGATCAATCCGGAGGAACTGACGCTGATCGATCCGGCTAGTGGTTCCGGGCACATTCTGGTGGAAGCCTATGAATTGTTCAAAGCTATCTATCTAGAACGCGGTTATAGACAAAGAGATATTGCAAAACTGATCCTTGAGAAGAACCTGTTTGGTCTAGATATTGACGGGCGGGCTGCGCAGTTGACAGGTTTTGCGTTGATGATGAAAGGACGGACTGATGATCGGCGGTTGTTTGAGCGGGGGGTGAGGCTGAATGTTCTCGCGTTGCGGGACAGTGGACAATCTACAGTCGACAGTGAACAGTTGGCCGGTGGTGACGATAAACTGGCACAAGTAATTGACGAGCTGAAGCGGCTCTTTGAGCACGCGACGACGTTTGGGTCGTTGATTCAGGTACCGGAGTGGGTGGCGGAAATGTTGCCTGAGTTGAAGAAGTTGAGCGAGACGAGTAGTCAGGACCTCTTTGTAGCTGATGCGTTCAAGCGCTTGGTGCCTTTGGTGCAGCAGGCTGAGTTGTTGGCGATGCAATACGACGCGGTGGTGGCTAATCCGCCGTACATGGGTGGGAAAGGTCTCAATTCGGAACTGAAGACATATATGGGGGATGCCTATGCCGATGTAAAGTCGGATCTGTTCTCGGCGTTCATGGTTCGATGCTCAGCGATGGGATCACCTACCGCACGGGTTGGGATGATGAGTCCTAATGTGTGGATGTACATCTCGTCCCACGAAAATCTGCGGTCCTTCATCTCCTCACAACGAACACTCGTAAGCCTGGTTGAGCTCCCATTATCTGGCTTCAAGGGTGCAACTGTTCAGATTTGCACATTTACCTTCAGCAATACACATGTCCGGAACACCAAGGGAAGCTTCATTCGATTGGTTGACTTCAAAGGTGGCGATACGGACATGGCAGACTTCACAAAGCAGGCCATTCAGGATCACAAATGCGGATGGTTTTTTGAGGTTTCCCAAGACGAGTTCAGGAAAATTCCGGGCAGTCCAGTTGCTTATTGGGTAAGTGAAATGGTGGGCAGAGCCTACTCAACTAATAGAACCATTTCCGAAGTAAGTAATGTCTGCAATGGAATAAAGACAGGTAACGTAGACCTTTTCATTAGATCGTGGCCTGAGGTTTCGAGCAAGAGTGTTGGATATCGTATGGCAAATATCAAACAGGCAGATTTGTCGCAATGCTCTTGGTTTCCCTATCATAAAGGCGGCGATTTTAGACGGTGGTATGGAAATCTAGAATCTGTAATTCACTGGAAAGTCGGAGGGGAAGAAATAAAGAATTACTCTCCCAACAATTCTATCCCCAACTCAAGGATCAGGCCTGAAAATAATGACTTCTATTTTCAGTCAGGGATTTGTTGGAATGCAATTTCGTCATCGTATTTCTCTGTAAGGCATCTCCCTCCCGGATGTATGTTTGATATCGCTGGCCCCGCTTTGTTTTCAAGGAATAGAGGTGATGAGGAGATCATCAATGGTTTTTTGACGTCAAAAGTCGCATCATTCTTCATGTCTATTGTTAACACAACAGTGAACATATTGGTTCTGGATATAAAAAGACTCCCGCTACCGATTTGTTGGGATGAAAAACCTTGGAGAGAACAGGTAACAAATGTTGTAAGAGTCGTGATTACTGTGTCGCAAATTGACTGGGACTCTTACGAACGCTCTTGGGACTTCCAATCCCTCCCCATCCTGACTGCCTCCTACGAGCCCACACCCAGCCTCGAATCCAGCTACACCGCCTGGATCACCCAGAACCGCGACACCATCGCCGAGATGAAGCGCCTCGAAGAGGAGAACAACCGCCTCTTCATCAACGCCTACGGCCTGGCCGACGAGCTCACCCCCGACGTCCCCCTCGAGCAGATCACCCTCACGGTGAACCCCGCCTACCGCTACGGCAAGAAGGTCACGGTCGAGGAGCAGTGGACCCGCTTCCGCCAGGACACCATGGAGGAGCTGGT
>Ga0209142_1001984_pt1 | contig 10496 bp, 7 predicted proteins | sample SaaInlV_120m_DNA_FD_184678 | JGI IMG/M metagenome (GOLD analysis project Ga0209142, IMG submission 184678) | Marine microbial communities from expanding oxygen minimum zones in the Saanich Inlet - Saanich Inlet SI074_LV_200m_DNA (SPAdes) (version 2) | ecosystem: Environmental > Aquatic > Marine >... | reverse complement strand
TTATTTCTTGATAATTGCGATTTTATTGAAATAAGACAAGGACCATATAATTCCCAATTTGATAAAGAATATTTCTAGATTAAATTATGTCGAAGCATTACCAATGATTATCTGATTTCACAATGTGGAATTGAAATCTTCCTTAATTATTATAAACCATAATATTCCCCCCCCCCCTTCCCAAAAAAAAATAAAAAAATTATAAATGATAAGGATGTTAAATGAAAAAGAAATTCATTCCAGTCAGTGAGCCATTTCTTAATGGCAATGAAAAAAAATATGTAAATCATGCACTTGATACAAATTGGATTTCATCTAGGGGGGAATATGTAGATTTGTTTGAAAATAAATTTGCTAGTTATAGTGGTGTCAACTACGCTACTTCGGTCTCAAATGGCACTAATGCTATACATTTAGGACTAAAAGCATTAGATATAAAGTCAGGTGATGAAGTGATCCTCCCCGATTTCACAATGATTTGTAGTGCATTACCAATTATTTACTTAGGTGCAACACCTGTCTTTGTAGATGCTGAGAGAGAAACATGGAATATTGATCCCCGCAAAATTGAAGAGAAAATAACCTGCAAAACGAAGGCTATAATGGTGGTTCATATATATGGTCATCCTTGCGATATGAAACCAATTAAGGAAATAGCCAAGAACCATAATTTAAAAATAATTGAGGACGCCGCAGAAGCTCATGGTGCTCAGTATTTTGGGAATAAATGTGGTAATTTTGGTGATTTAGCTGCCTTTAGTTTTTTTTCGAATAAAGTTATCACCACTGGTGAAGGTGGAATGGTGACAACTAATGATATAGAGCTTTACAATAAATTGCGTTATTACAAAGATCTATGCTTTCCACTGTCGGGGGAAAGAACATATATTCACCAGGATATAGGTTTTCAATATAGGTTCTCAAATATTCAAGCAGCAATTGGGTTAGCTCAGGTTGAAAAAATTGATGAGTACATAGAAATGCGACGTAAAAACAATGATTTGTTTCAAAAATATTTGTCAGACGTAAGCGGAATCACATTCCAACCACAAAAGCCAGAATGCAAAAATATCTATTGGGTTAATGCAGCTGTCGTAGATGAAGATATTTTAGGTATTAGTAGAGATGAGTTATGTGAAGAACTGTTAATTATTGGTATTCAGACACGAAAGTTTTTTGTACCAATGCACCATCAACCGGCATTAATGAAATATTCAAGTAATATAATGAACGATTATCCAATTTCAAATTGGCTAAGTAAAAACGGTTTTTATTTTCCGTCTAGTACTCATTTAAAACCAGAAATTATCAAATATATTTGTGATGAAACAAAAAAAATAATTTGGGGAAAAAGAAAATGATAGGAATATTTCTTTTTGCAAGTGACTTGATAGATTTAGGCAAAATTAACTATTCTTTAAATTTTATTAGATTATTTGACAATTCTAATGATTGTAAAAAAGTAAAAATACTTGTAGATAAAAAATATATTTCAAAAATTTCTAATTATATCAAATATCTTGAAATAATCCCAATGAATATCAACCTCAAATATAGAATTATGAGAAGGCTTCATAAAAATATTGATATTGATTCTAGCTCAAATTTGAATAAATTAATTCAATCTAATAATATTGGATATGGGATTTTTCCTTCACCAAGTATTGATATATGTCATCTAAATATTCCATATGCAACAAGTATTCAATCGATGGGTCATAGATTGAATCCTGAACTTGCAGAAACCACAAATGAAGATAACTGGCATTCAAGGGAAAAAATATATACCCTTAATGCTCAAAACGCAGATGTTTTGTTTATAGACTCCTTTGCGGGAAAATCATATTTAGATATTTTTTACAAACCAAAGTCAAAAATATATGTCATTCCACATTCTCTTAAAGGCAGAATCTTAGATACGATTGATTTAATAAAACAACAAAATATTCTTAAGAAATTTATGATCAAGAAGCCATATTTGTTTTATCCATCTCAGCTGTGGCCACATAAAAATCATATTAGAATTCTTGATGCTGTTAGATTATTAAAGGAAGATGGAATTAACATTCACATAATATTTACAGGTGGAAATAGTATAATTAGCAAAAAGTATAATACTGGTTTGATATTAAAACATTTGACAAGTATCTATGATTTAACAGAAAATATCATATATACGGGGTTTTTAAATGATGAAGAAATATCAACACTTTATATTAATGCTGAAGCACTAATCATGCCTCAATTGATTCCTGAACCCTGTGTTCCTTTTAGTGAAGCAATGCTTCATGGGTGTCCAATAGTCGGATCTAATATTAAGGGGATGTCTGAACAAATAGCAAACGCTGGAATCCTGGTGGATCCTTATAATATTATTTCAATTTGTGATGGCATAAAAAAAATATTGAATAGAAACTTGAGAGATAAATTAGTTAGTGAAGGTTATAATAGAATTAATGAGTTAAGAAATATTAGTGATGAATCATATAAAAAATTTAAAGCCCATATCTTTAGCTTAATAAATTAAAGATATTTAAGTGAAATGAATATAAAAATGGTCAGAATGTTTATTTATCAACATTTAAATTTTATATTAGCGTGTTTACATTCATAAAATATCTACCATTTATATTGTATGTAGCCACATACATGCGTTTTTTAATATAATTAATTATTGGTCTCAATGTCTTTGAAAAGTTTTAGGTAGAAATCGTAAAGCTGCACCCACTACTCTCTCTTAATTTTACAAATTCCAGTTTCAACGCGTTTTAAATCCTCTATTTTATAATATAGTTATAAATTTATTCAAATTCATATCTTATTCCAGATTTTAAAAATCCTAATAGAATATATCTATTCTTCTTCTGATGAAGTGAGAGACAAAAATTAATTATAAATTAGTATGTTAATAACAAGAATTAAATTCTACAAAAACGAGTTGCTGATTGCAATTTGCATATTTATACCTATATTTGTAAAATTAACTCACTTTGGAGAAAGAAATTATAGAACAGTAATTTTCTTTCTATTATTTTATTTATTTATTCGATTTATAAATACTGATTACAAAAATATATTTGTTTACAATAAAATTAATAATTTAATTTTATTCAACAAATTATTAATCACTATCATCACTTTTCATATAATACTGGAATATAATCGATTTTTTTACATTTTGGATAGATCATTCTTGCAGTTAGCAATACCAGCGTTTTCATTATTACTGATTGGAAATATAGCCAATAAAGATATTAAAAAAATAAAGATCAGTATGGAGAAATTATTTTTTATTATTGGTATAATTTTTATAATTCAATTAACAATATCGTGTATCGAATCATACTATGGAACCCCTTTTATAAATTATGGATATACAACTTACAACTCTATAGATATTAATACTATTTTATTTAACAAAAGAAGTATACTGGGTGTTTTTGGTATTGATTTACCCTTTAAATTTCCAATTTCTATGTTAATCGGTCAATGGAATTGGTCAGCCCCATTATTAGTATTTTATAATCTTATTTTTATTACAATGTTCAAAAATTCTAAATCATTTTACTATGGAATTTTATGTATTGCTGTGTTATTTGCGGCACTTATTAACACAACTAGGGCAGCAATAATTTCGATAGTTATTACTGATTTAATAGTTTTGTTTGTAATGAACGAGAGAGTAAAAATCAAAAAATTTCTTATATTGATTTTAACTATTTATACTGGATCAATAACATATAATTCTATAGTAAGTTATTTTTATAGAACGGATACATTAAGTTCAAGGTTTAATTATTATTCAGCTTATGTTGATATATTTTTTAATCATTTTGTTGAAACTATTTTTGGTTATGGTTTAATTGATGGAGCAAAAATAGGTGCTATTGGTAGATCCTCAGCTGGATATGGAGGAGGTAGTTTTGAGAGTTTCTTTTTTAGTTTTTTATTCCAATATGGTTTAGTTAGTCTTTTAATATTTTGCATATTCCTAATCTCTATATTTCGTAAGGGTTATTATGAAAATACTCATAAATACCTTTATTATTTACTTGTTTTAAATATCCTTGGTGTGTCTCTAACGATTGGAGGGATACTCTCATTATATGCATACTCTATGTTTACAATTTATTATATCTATTTATCAGTAATTAGTCATCAGAATATTCCACAAATCAAATCTAACAATTAATGAATTGACTCAATATCACAAAATAATGAAAAAAATAGCAATCGTCATACCCACTTTCAATAGAAGAAACTACCTACGAACAATACTGACACAATTAAATAATCAAAAATTAGAAGAATATTATATCGAGATTGTCGTTGTTGTGGATGGCTCAACAGATGGTACGATTGAGATGTTGAACTGTACATTTCCAAAGGTTCATATAGTAAAAGGTACCGGAAATTGGTGGTTTACAAGAAGTATAAATGAAGGATTTAAATATGCAGAAAATAATTTAAAGCCAAATTATTTATTAATCCTGAATGATGACGTTGAAATTGAAGATAATTATTTGCAGAGTTTATTAAATTCATATAACAACATAAGTGGAGAATGCCTACTGGGCTCAATGGCAGTGACAGTCTCATGTCCTCATAAAGTAACATTTTCTGGAGTTCAGGAAATTAAATGGTGGCGAGGGAAAAGTGTTCAATACTTACCCTCTGTCGATTATCAATCCCTTGACATGATTGCTGGTTCGTATCCTTCGTATGTTTTAAGTGGTATGGGTACTCTAATTCCTATTAAAATTCTGAAGGAATTAAATTATTTTGATGAAATAGCATTTCCTCAATATGGTTCTGATGATGATTTTGCTCTGAGAGTCAAAAAAAAAGGATATAAAGTATATATTTCTTGGGATGCAAAATTATTTCGTCATATGGAGACAAGCTCAAAAGGTGTTAGTTTTAATAAAGGATCTAAAAAAGTTTTTTTAAAAAGCTTTTTCCAATGGAATTCAGTTAACTATGTTGTCAAAAATGTCAGAATCAATTTGAGGCACGGTATTCCTATTTTAGTTCCTTTTACATTAATTATCTTTATTTTGGGGACTTTTAAGTCATTTTTCTGGGGACAAAAATTCAAAGTATATAAATAATAATATAAATCTATATGGATTATGTAATAATAACACCCGCAAAAAACGAAGAAAAATATATTAGATATACTTTAGACTCGGTTGTAAATCAAACTTTAAAACCGGTGGAGTGGATAATTGTCAATGATGGTTCAACTGATAGAACTGCAGAGATTGTCGAAGAGTATGTTAAAAAACATGTTTGGATAAAATTAATTACCATTAGAAAAAATGAAAAACGAGCTCCAGGTTCTAAAGTAGTAAGGGCATTTTATTCTGGATATACAAAAATTAAAAAAGATTATGACGTTATATCAAAACTTGATGCAGATTTAACTTTGCCAATTAACTATTTTAGAAAAGTTATCGATAGTTTTCAAGATGAAAAAAAAGTTGGATTATGTGGAGGATATTGTAAAATTAATAAAAAAGGTAAATGGATAAAAGAAAAAACAGCTTCTTACCATGTTAGAGGGGCATTTAAGGCATATCGTCGAGAGGCATTTGAAGATATCGGTGGTTTTGATGAAGTGCTAGGCTGGGATGGATTAGATCAAATGAAGCTTTTACATAAAGGATGGAATATTAAGGTGCTTGATCTATCTGTTAAACATCATCGTGTTACTGGGGAAGAGTCTGATATAAGTGATCTGAATTTTGAACTAGGTGTAGCATGTTACAAAAAAGGGTATAGTTGGTTTATTACATTAATTCACGCAATTGTTAGTTTGATTAGAAAGAAAAAAGTAAAACCATTTATTATGATGTTAAAAGGTTATTATCATGCAACAATTATTAAAGAGAAAAAAAATGTTGATAAAGACTTAGAAAAATTTATTAGAAAATTTCAATTAAATAGAATTATAAAATTTAAATTATAATTAACAATCCTCCTATCAAATTGATCCCAACTCATAGACATGTATTGCATTATTCATATATGGCCTATAGGCATAATGTAATTCTCAAATGGCTCTTAGCGTATTTAAAGTACTTAATTTAAGATAGATCTTGGTTTCTCATTTGGAGTAATTCTTCCTAAGTTGGCATTTCATAAGTAACTGGAAAGATTAATAACCATGCAAAATATATAGTTTGTTTATTTGTAAAGTCTGAATAGGTAGAATACTAAATTGAAAGAAAAGAAAATGAAGATATTATTTTTTTTAATACATCCTGCAAAATTTCACCAATGTAGGATTACCATTAATTATCTAATAGCCAAAGGACATAAAGTAGAAATTATTATTTTAGGCAGAGATATCTTAGAAGAACTGGTTATAAATGAAGGTTGGGATTATAAAATAATTTTTCCCAGAGGAAGAAAATGGAAAGGTGTTAATGTATTAATTAGTGCAGGACTTCTGTTTTTTCCAACAATCTATAAACTTTACAAACTTTCTAAATCAAAGAAATACGATCTTTTCTTAACAGATGACTTACTTTCATATGTTGGAATTATTAGAAGTATTCCAACAATTTACTTTACCGATGATGATTTTAGTGCGGTTCCTCAAGCATTATTATATTTGTTACCGGCTACTCATGTTTTTGCCCCTAACATATGTTATCTTGGGAAGTTTGAAAAAAAAGTAATAGGTTATTACGGTTATAAATCACTGGCACACCTTCATCCAAACAATTTCAAACCTGACAGAACAAAACTTCACAAAAGTTTATCAGATGGAAAGCCGTACTTTTTTATACGAACTGTAATGGCAAATTCAAAGCATGACAATGGTAAATCAGGAATAGATGATAATTTATTAAGAAAAATAATCTCTCGTTTTGAAAAGGAAGGGAAAGTAATTCTTAACTCGGAAAGGCCACTACCTCAAGACTTGTTAAAGTATCAATTAAATTATAAAAAGAACGATATTGCTCATTATTTATATTTTGCAAAATTAGTTATTGGTGATAGTACTACAATGTCAGCGGAGGCTGCTGTATTAGGCACACCTTCAATTGAAATAGATGATTGGTTCTCTGATTTTCAACAGTATCAAGAATTAAATGGGAAATATCGTTTAATGCAGGGTTTTGATTTAGATGACGAAGTGGGAGTTCTTAATTTATTAGATGAATATCTTGCAATTGAAAATTTAGATTCTGAATTTCAAAACCGAAGACAAAAAATGTTAGAAGATAAAATTGATGTATCTGCATTTCTAATTTGGATAATAGAGTTTTATCCAAATAGTATTAATGAATACAAAAAGAATCATGATATCCAACTTAAATTCAATTTGAATGTACAATGATAGTTTGTCCTACAACCATCAATTTTGATCTAATTCGTTTTGAAAATAAAACTTTAATCAGATTATATAATTAATATAAAATCTTGCACAGTAAGTAAATTAACTTAAATTATGTTTTATCAATTCAATCCAAGAAAACCCCAATAACCAAGTCTTGATGTAAAATTAATGGTCACAGCAAGCAAACTGATAAATTAATTTTTAGATCACTATCGTAATTTGATAAAAACTAATTTAACTTTATTAATCAATTATAATAATATAGGATTCAAAACTATTTAATATGTGTGGAATATTTGGTATAATTTCAAAACAATCAATTGATAATAAGCATTTACAACTTTTAGCATTACATGCTAGACAAAGAGGAAGAGATTCAAGTGGATTAATATATTATAATGATGACGCTTACATTGTTAAGCGTGCAGATTACGACATTAAAAAGTTATTACGCAAGCAACAAAGCAATTTGAAGTCCCCAATAGTAATGGGACATAGCCGTTTAATTACAAATGGGTTATCAGATAATCAGCCTGTGGTTAGAGATGATATTAGTGTAATTCACAATGGGATAATTGTAAATGATGATGAAATTTGGAATAAGATAAAAATCACAAGAAAGTTTCAAATTGATTCTGAAGCAATTATTGGAATAGCTTTAAATCATTTAAAAAATGGTGGAGACATTATAGATATTCCCAAGGAAGTCCTAGCAATTTGTAAAGGAACTATTTCTTGTGCCATGACACTGCCTAAATATGGGAAAACATTGCTTTTTTCTAATAATGGGAGTCTATATTATGGTAAAAACAATGGCTGTTCTTATTTTGCTTCTGAGAAACATCCCCTGGAAAAAATAGGGTGCTTATATGTTCAACAAATTTGGCAGGAAGGCATATTGTTAGATATTCCAACTTCTGATATCATTATTGTTAGTGATAATAATATTAGAACTGAGAATTTAATACCTGTATTTAAAAACATATTATCAGAGGAATCTATGCTACTATACCCTACTACTAAATTAGTAAGGTGTACAAAGTGCTTATTGCCTGAGACGATGCCTTTTATTAAATTTCATAAAGATGGTATTTGTAATTATTGCAAAAATTATCAACCACGTAATAATCCAAAACCAAAAGAAGAACTTTTTAACCTGGTTAAACCTTACAGAAGAAAAAATGGTGCAGAATGTATAGTTCCTTTCTCTGGTGGCAGAGATAGTTGTTATGGTCTTCATTTAATAATAAATGAACTTAAAGTTAAACCAATAACATATACTTATGATTGGGGTATGGTAACTGATTTGGGAAGAAGGAATATAAGCCGTATGTGTGCTAAACTTGGCGTAGAAAATATCATTGTAGCTGATGATATATCAAAAAAAAGGAAAAATATTGCACTCAATATTAAAGCATGGCTGAAGTCTCCACATTTAGGGATGATAAGTATTTTTACAGCTGGGGATAAACACTTTTTCCGTCATGTAGAAACAGTTAAAAAACAAACAGGAATTAATCTGAATTTATGGGGTGTTAATCCATTAGAGGTCACTCATTTTAAATCTGGTTTTCTAGGAATTAAACCAGATTTTGAGGAAGAAAGAGTTTACTCTCATGGAATTTCTAAACAACTAAGATACCAGAGACTGCGTTTTGCTGCTATGATGGAAAGTCTCGGCTACTTCAATCGCTCTATTTGGGATACATTATCAGGTGAGTATTATCGAAGTTTCAGGGAGAAGAATGACTACTTCCATATTTTTGATTATTGGCGATGGGATGAAAATATTGTAGATGATACACTTGAACATTATAATTGGGAAAAGGCACCGGATACTAATACCACTTGGAGAATAGGCGACGGCACAGCGGCATTTTATAACTATATCTATTATCTTATTGCCGGTTTTACTGAACATGATACTTTTAGAAGCAACCAAATTAGAGAGGGACAAATTAGCAGAGAAGAGGCTTTGAATTTAGTTGAGGATGAAAACCAACCAAGGTATCAAAATATAAGATGGTATTTAGATACTCTTGGAATGGATTTTATGGAGGTGATAAATGCTATTAATAATATTCCACGCCTTTATAAATAAGATTAATAGTGATAAGTATATGGTGTTTATTGTAAAGTTCTATTGCGAGTAGTAATATTAATATAAAAATTCTAATTGGGTGGTTGAAAAAAAGTACTGTAAAATTCTTTTTGTATAATTAAAATAAAAAAATGAGATTCAGGAATTTTTATTTGAATAATCTATAATAGGAAAATCACATGCACCCAACTAGAGAAAATACAAAGTTTTTATAATTATTTGAAATAATAATCGATAGAGGAACTGAAGAAATTCAAGAAATTCTTTGGTTCCTTTACTATTTAGCCATGAAGATTGAGAGAAATCAGTTTTTCCAAGTCGACCCGTATGAACGAAGTGGCCAACGCATCGGCTGTAAGAATGGTTTAAACCCAAGACTTTACGCACTCGTCTGGGATTGATTACCGTGAAGATTCCGCAAGTTAGAGAATTGAATTTTTATCCCAGAATTCTATTTAAGGGTTCTCGCAGTAAGAGCTGAACCCCACAAACTGGGCAGGTTGTTAAGGTGTAAGAATGCCTAAAATTCAAACAAAAATAGAAGTGAAAATGAAGCGCAGGCAGTACACATTCTCATTACTGGACAATCTCTGTTTTTTATCAGATATTTTAGAGTATGATTATTGTCATGGTAATTTTGACCCAATAAGGACTAATAGTCGCAGATTAAAATGATCAACCAAAAGCTGATACCACCTCAAATATTAGAATTCTGTTCGAAGTATGTGAATTTTGACCAGGATAAAACAGTTGTGTTGTCCACCTCAACACTTTTGAACATCGAAGCGTTATTGGAACAGGACATTGATGTATGCATCAATCTTAAAAGATCCAACGATATTCGCAGATTAAATAAATTCTTTGAACATGTCAATGATATTTTACCGTTAAATGGGTATTTTATTGGTTGTGCAGAAACATTCGAACAGAGAAGAAATAGGATATTAAAAAACTTTCCCATTTTCCTTAATTATATTTATTTCCTTTTTGATTTTATATTCAAGAGAATATTTCCAAAATTAAAACTTACCCAAAAATTATATT
>Ga0209142_1001972_pt1 | contig 10560 bp, 9 predicted proteins | sample SaaInlV_120m_DNA_FD_184678 | JGI IMG/M metagenome (GOLD analysis project Ga0209142, IMG submission 184678) | Marine microbial communities from expanding oxygen minimum zones in the Saanich Inlet - Saanich Inlet SI074_LV_200m_DNA (SPAdes) (version 2) | ecosystem: Environmental > Aquatic > Marine >... | reverse complement strand
TATGAAATTGGTTATAAATAAATATTACGAAGCTTTTTTGTTGATATTATTTATTATTGTCAATGTCTTGTTGTATCTTTTTTCAATTGAAAATGCCCCCTTATCTGTAGGTGCTGATGCAGGGCAATATCTTCGTCCTGCAAGGTCACTGGTCGATCTTGGGGTTTTTTCGTTAAACCCCCCAGGGTGGACTAGTGAAATGGGAGATGGAGTAATGTTTACAATAGGAACACCATTGTATTCAATTTTTCTTGCTCCATTTTATTATTTATTTGGAAACGGACCTTTATTCTATATATCTCTTGTGATATTACAATGCGCTATTCTTTATTTAACAGGTTGGATTTCTAGATTTATACTATTCTTTTTTGGTGGCACTAAAAAATATGCTTTTTTATTGCATGCTTTGGTTATTTTTAATCCAAATAGTTTGATTACCGCACACCTATTGCAAAGTGAAACACTTTTTACTTTGTTCTTAACACTTTCTACTTTTTACTTATTTAAGATGGTTTCGAGTAAACCTATAAAGAATATGATTTTGGTTGGAGTTTTTACTGGGCTGTTGGCATTAACAAGGCCAGCTGGCTTATATATGATATACGCACTCCCATTGATTGTATTTTTTATATTTGTAGTTAAAGTTTCTTTTTATAAAGAGAGTGGTAATTTTAGAATAATGAGTAAAGCAATAATTCCTTTGCTTGTTGCACTTACAATTGTATCGCCATGGTATGTGCGTAATTATATAAATACAGGAGAATATTTTTTATCCACTACTGGAGGATATTTTTTTTATGACAATCATATACAATTACTTCAAAGAGGTGATGGGCATATACATTCTGATGCAGTAAAGATTGCACATAAAGAGTTATCAGATGTATTAGGAGATAGAGGCGTCGATCTTAATTGTGCAGGCGATCGTAGGCACTGGAAATGTCATAAGCATGTTTTTAGTGCAGTACTTCATAATGTCATGGATCGTTCATTTGAAAGTCATGCAAAAGCATTAGCATATTCATGGGGTGTATTGTATCTTTCTGGTGGTGCTAGTAATATTAGAAATTACTTGGGTTATAGCGGTAACCAAGCTATTGTTACTTTTCAACATGAAACGTTTGACGGGATTAATTCTATTAAAAAATTATTTCAAAACGCAGGTTTTCCATACACGGTATTATTAATAGTTACAATGTTATTTGTATTGGTCACTCGTTTAATGGCATTGATTGGTATATTTATAGCAGTATATAAGAAAGAAAATACTATATACATTGCAATACTTCTATTTGAGTTAGTATTGTTTACTATTATGTATTTATATCTTGGCCAGTCACGCTTTAGAGTGCCTCTAGAGCCAATTTTGATGTTGTTAGCAGTGTTATCTCTTAGATATAGGCGCTGATCAATTGCAGTCTTCTTACAATATCTCTTAAGTGGAAAAACCTTCAATTTTTAGATAGGTAAATATAAAGCCTGTTATAAGAAAAATACTACTCATAAAGCATAATTAAATTAACCCACATGATTTGTAACTTCATTAATGAAGAAAAGTATAACTGGACTGTAGAACAGAATGACTCTATTTCTGTTTCGTATGTTGGTCGTAAAGAGTCAATTGATAATTTGTTGCAATATATAAAACAAGGTAACGAGTTAAAAATATCAGAAATAAAAAAAATAACTAATCAAATGACAGGGAATTTTTCAGTTGTGGTAGAGACTAATGATTGGTTATTTGGCCTGGTTGACCGTGTGAGTGGTTACCGTCTATTTTATAGAGATAACCAATCTGGTTGCACTTTATCTAATTCGCCACGAAGACTAGTGAATAAAGAACAGGATGATCCACCCTTTATTCAAGAATCTATTACAGAGATAAAGATGGCTGGGTATTTAACTGGCAACAGAACAGTATATAAAAATATTTTCCAGTTATGTGCAGGTGAATTCTTACTATATGATAAAAATAAATATCGCTATACAATCAATAGTTATTTTAAATTCTACTCTGCAAGTGTTAGGAATGTGGATAACGATACATTAATTGAAGAGTTAGATAACATTACAGATGTAATTATTAAGAGAAATATTGAAGATGCCAATGGAAAAACAATATGGGTACCACTTTCTGGAGGGTTAGATTCACGCTTAATTGTTTGTAAGTTGAAGCAGTTAGGGTGTGATAATTTTCGCACTTATTCATATGGTGTTGCTGGTAATTTTGATGCTATTAGAGCTAGAGAAATTGCATCAACTCTTAATATTCAGTGGGATTTCTTTCCAACCACAGCCAAAGAGGCTAGAAAATATTTTCTCTCAGAAAAGAGAAAAGAGTATTGGGATTTTGCAGATGGTTTATCAGTTGTTCCTAATCTTCATGGAATGTTTGCACTTAAGAGTTTAGTTGATTTAGGTAAAATCAAGCCGGGAGATGTAGTAATTAATGGGCAGTCGGGTGACTTTATTGCAGGACAGCACATACCAATTATTAAAGATCATAAGGCAGATGATAAAATGTTACTTGATTGCATATTAAGAAAGCATTATCGGCTCAGGAAGGAAATGCTTGGAAATAGTGAATTTGTTGAATTGGTAAATACTAGAATTAAAAAATCATTAGGAAAATACCAACATGTAACAAACTATCAGGATTTTGCTAAATCTTATGAATATTGGGAATGGAAGGAGCGTCAAGTAAAGCGTGTTGTGAATGGACAGTGTAATTATAATTATTTTGGACTTAAGTGGGAATTACCACTTTGGGATTTAGAATATTTGCAATTTTGGATAGATCTCCCTCTACATCAAAAAGTTGACAGAAGGCTTTTTATTGAATATTTAAATAAGATGGATTTTTACGGGCTCTTTAAAGGCAATAATAAATTTATGTCTAGATGGCCATTAGATCGTGTATATATACAATTTATTGGCAATATTATCAGTAAAATTTTTGGAAAAAATATTTCTAATTTATATTATAAAAAATTAGATCGATATAGTCAGTATCAATATATGTATGGATTAATAGGTGGGCGCGAGTATAAGCATCATTGGAGAGATTATAAGGGTGTGTATCCATATTTGACAGATATCTGGTTGAATGAAAACATAAAAAGGAATTAATAATGCAAAATTTATATGTAACTGTGGGACCATCGTCTTTTGAAAGAAATATTATTAAACAGTTAGACAATGCAGGTGCGACACTATTTAGGATTAATATGTCTCACACAGATAATAAAGATCTAGAGTCTGTAATAAAATCACTACAAGATTGGTCTGATGTGCCAGTATGCGTTGACAGTGAAGGTGCCCAGGTAAGAAATAGGGTGATGAAGGGCAATAAGGAGTACTTCTCAAAGAACTCTATTATAGAATTGTATGATGATAATGACATGATTGGAGATACCTCGAAGATGAGCTTGGTGCCGCCTGGGATATTAAATCAAGTAAAAATTGGTGATCGTATAAGGGTGGATTTTGATTCGGTAGAGATGGAAGTAGTGGAGAGCAATGAACAGTTTACAGCTGCTAGAGTATTGACAGGTGGATATGTAGGAAGTAATAAGGCTTGCGATATATCTCGCAATCTAAAAATGCCAGCATTGACAGATAAAGATAAAATTGCATTAGATATAGCAAAGAATTGCTCGATTGTAGATTTTTCTCTTTCTTTTTGCAATCGCCATAGTGATGTTATTGAAATGAGGAAACAATTAGATAAGGGTGATAGAATTATATCTAAAATAGAAAGCATCCTTGGCGTGAGAAACTTAGAGTCTATTGCTAGAGAGTCAGATGAGTTATTAATTGATAGAGGAGATTTATCTCGTGAAGTTCCAATTGTATCCATCCCTTTTATTCAGCGTAGCATTATAGGCAAAGCAAGATCAATGAATATTCCGGTCAATGTGGCAACCAATTTATTAGAAAGTATGATTGATAAAAGAACGCCAACACGTTCAGAGGTGAATGATGTTGTAAGTACTTTGCTTATGGGTGCAAATGGCTTGGTGTTAGCTGCTGAAACAGCGATTGGAGACTATCCAGTATTATCAGTCAAAATGATTAAAGAGTTAATTGATGCAACGGTTCTCTACTATGATTCTAGTGTGGATACATTTCTTACACTTAACAGTAATCATTCTTAAATAATATGGAAATTACTCCTGCTATTATAATTTTAATTATTGCAGTATTTTCAGTCGTTCAGTCTTTGTTTGGTGTAGGTCTTCTAGTATTTGGAACACCAACCTTTCTCTTGCTAGGCGCAAGTTATGCTGAATCTGTTGGATATTTGTTACCATCTTCATTGTTACTATCTTCAATTCAGGCGCACGGATTTAGGGATAAAATTAGGATCGCAAGAGGTGTTGTCTTATATGCTATGCCGTTTGTATTTTTTGGTTTGTTATTGTCGATTGATGTTGTGCAGCATTCTTTTATTCTTGCTATAGTTGGAGCTACTATGTTGCTACTTTCATTGATGCGCATTATTGGTGTAGAAAAAATCTCTAAGGAAATAATTAAATTCGATAGATCCTTCCTCGTTATAACAGGATTTATTCATGGTATTTCAAATCAAGGGGGTGCATTGTTAACGGTTTTGATGGGATCAATATATAGTGATAAAGAGAAGGTAAGAACAAATATAGCATTTGCATACCTGTTATTCGGCTTATCACAGCTTGTTGTATTATTATGGCTTAAGGTTGATGTTATAAGCTGGATGTCGATTGTTTATGGTTTGGTAACTGTACTATTATACCAATTAGTAGGTAAGTCTTTGTTTCAGTCTATTAATATGAATACATTTGACTTAATTTTTACTGGATTTATGATTATTTATGGAATATTGTTATTGACTCCTGTAATTTTAAATTATATGGAAATTTTATAGTGAATCGATATATATTTACTGTTACAGCAGGCCGAAGCGGTCAAAATACATTGAGTAGTTTGATTGAAAATCATGTAAAGTGTAGTTATGTTGCTTTTGAAGAGCCAAGAATTAATTACCTATTTAAAGGAAAAATTGCCAATATTGAAAGAAGATTTAGGCGTAATTTTATAGAAACACATGAATTACTAGGGAGAGGGAAAGTGTTAACTTCTTTTATTGACGGTAATGTTAAATATATTGAAAATATTGCTCAAAAAAAGTTAAATATTATAAAAAAAAACATGATAGCTAATAAGTCAAAAATTTATATAGATGTTAGCAAGTACTTTGCAAGGGGTTTGCATATAGGTTTTCAAGAAATATTACCTAAGTTTTCTTTAATTCATTTAGTGCGTGATCCTATTTCAAATATGTGTAGTTTTTTAAACAGAAATAAAAATTTCTATCTTGATAATAATTCACCATATGCTGAAGGTAATTTTTTAAGACTAGGACCCGATCTTATGGAATCATCAGATTTATACTTATGGGCTTGGTGTGAAATGGCTCTACGCTATGAAAATATGAAGAAATCTGAATTTGTAGATAAGTATATTGAAATTCATACCAGCCGTTTGAATGATTCTGACTATATGAACCAATGTTTTAATACTCTTGATTTAGGGCATGATACAATCAAAGAAAATAATATTAGACTCAATACAAATGTAGATTCCGGGTATAAAAAAACAGAGGTTACAAAATATGACGTTGAAAAATTTGAAAAATTTATTGATAAAGTTCCAAAGTCTGTTATAGCTACTATTCCTTATTTACAAACATATAATCCACATTCTATCTATTAATTTCAAATGAATAAAGACTCTCATATAATATGGTTAACTGGAATGTCAGGATCAGGGAAAAGTACTTTAGCCAATTTAATAAAAAAGTATTTTGAAGAAAAAAAGTGTGTAGTCTCTATTATTGATGGTGATTTTGTAAGAGATAATGATGAGAAACAATTAGGTTTTGGGTTGAATGATGTGCGTATTAATAACATGAGAATTGTATCGATATGTAACAAGCAAAGAGCAAATTTTGACTTGATTATTGTTCCAGTTATTAGTCCATATAATAAGATAAGAGAAGAAATAAGAAAGCAACTTAAACCTAACTTCCATCTTATTTATTTGAAAGCAGATGTTGATAGTCTAAAAGATAGAGACACTAAAGGCCTATATGCAGCAGCCGATCGCGGAGAGATTAATGATTTGATTGGTTATTCTGAAGTTAACCCATATGATCAACCTAATAATCCAGAATTGATCATTTCGACATCAAATAAAGTATCAGTAGATGAATCGATCGATATATTAATTAGTTATATCAATAAAGAGATTCTTGTCGACTGATAGGCTAATAAGAAGTATGACTAATGATTTTGAAAAGCAGTTTTATGAAATTGGCGCAGCAACATTGTCTATAACACCTGAAGCTGGAGTATCTCTTTATTCACTTGACGGTATTGTACGCACAAGTAGCAAGATTCATAGTGGTTTAAATGTGAGTGCAATTACTATAGGTTGTTCTAAAGATTTATTAATTATTGTTTCTTTAGATTTGATCTGGGTTGATAAAATTTTTACTGAAAAAGTGAAAAAATGGTTAAAACAATATATAGAAGATTATGACTATAGGGCACACTTGGTTCTAGCGGCAACACATTCACATAGTACTCCACAAATAAGTAAAAAAATTTGTAATTCCACCAAACCTGATGAACATTACCTGTTTTTTTTGTATAGTCAAGTATGTCAAGTAATTAAGAATGCGTTAAGTAATAAAGAAAAATGTTATGCAGAATTGTCTGTTACGAATCCTAAATTAACAGTAAATAGGCGTAAAAAAATATTATCACTTGATATGTTAAAACGCGGTATTTTCAAATTTATCATTGCAAATAGACCGAATTATAAAAGCAAAATTGATGACAAGCTTTATACTATTTGGTTTTATGATTTAAAAAGTAAAGAAAAAGCTGTTTTATTAAACTATGCTTGTCATCCAACATTATTTCGTAAAAATGCTGTTTCTGCAGACTTCCCTGGTGCTGTATCTAGAAATATAAAGCATCAAATTTCAGAGGACGTAGTTGTTTGCTTTTTGCAAGGTTTTGCAGGAAATGTAAAGGCAGATTTAACAAAATACTCATGCTTTCATTACAGTGGATTTCTTCCCTATATTTATAGTTGTTTATTTGATAGGTTGCAATTTAACAAAAGAATATCTACCAAGAAACTAGAAGATTTTTCAGTCAATTTGGCTAAATCTGCAATGTTAAGATGTGAGTCAAAAAAAATTTATCCAAAGCTATTATTCTATAGTAAAAGCATCAAATTGCCACTACAAGGTGATATCTCAACAAAGAGTGAAAATATTGATATCTTTTATATATCCATAGCAAATGAATTAAAAATGGTAGCATTGGGAGGTGAAATATTTTCAGAATATTCTTTATGGTTGAGGAGTTTTTTAATGCGTTATAAAGTTTATTCATTAACAGTGGGATACTGCAATAGTATGGTTGGGTATATTCCAACTCATAAAGCTATGTTAGAAGGTGGTTATGAAGTGGAAAGGACATTTGAAGATTTCTCACACTCATCACCATTTTCGGATAGAATTGAGGGATTTATCAAGCACGAGATTAAAAAATTAATTAAAATGGATTTAGGATAGTATGAAGATTAAAATAGCAGTAGTTGGTTGTGGCCGCATAGCAGCAAAACATTTTGAATCAATTCAGAAGTATGGGGACGATTTAGATTTGGTAGCTATATGTGATACCAATCAAGATGTACTTGATAAGTATACTTTTGAGTTTGGTGTGGAAGGCTACACTTCAATGTTGGACATGTTAAAGAGCGTAGATATAGATATAGTTACAATTTGCACCCCTAGCGGACTTCATTCAGATCAGACAGTATTGGCCGCAGAACATAATGTCAATGTTATGACAGAAAAGCCAATGGCAACACGTTGGAGTGACGGTATTCGCATGGTAAAGGCTTGTGATGATGCTGGTGTACGACTTTTTGTAGTTAAGCAGAATCGTAAGAACAGTACTTTGCAATTGTTAAAGCGTGCAATTACTGGAAAAAGGTTTGGTAAAATAAACATGGTGCATATTAATGTATTCTGGACACGTCCACAAGAGTATTATGACCAAGCTGAGTGGCGCGGAACTTGGGAGTTTGATGGTGGTGCGTTTATGAATCAAGCTAGTCATTATGTTGATTTGTTGGACTGGTTGATCGGACCTGTTGACAAAGTTCAAGCAATGATGAGCACTACTCGTGATATTGAAGTAGAAGATACAGGGGTTTTGAATATTAAATGGCGTAACGGCACACTAGGGTCTATGAATGTTACAATGCTAACATACCCTAAAAATTTTGAGGGAAGTATTACTATACTTGGTGATAAAGGTACAGTGCGTATTGGAGGGGCTTCTGTAAACGATATCCAACATTGGGAATTTGATGATAAGCGGGAATATGATAATAATATTAAAAATGTTAGTTATAAAACATCATCAGTATATGGTTTTGGCCACCCACTTTATTATAAAAATGTTATTGATGTGCTACAAGGCAAGTCAGAGCCAGAGACCGATGGACGTGAGGGGCTAAAGTCATTAGAGGTTTTAATTGCGGCATACCTTTCTGCAAGAGATTTGCGTACAGTAGCATTGCCACTTAGATTTTAAATGATTAATGAGTAATATTTTTCATAAAACAGCTATTATTGACAAAGGGGCAATTATTGGCTTAGGAACTAAAATTTGGCATTGGACGCATGTTTGTAAAGGAGCTGTTATTGGGAAAAAATGCTCGCTAGGTCAAAATGTATTTGTTGGAAATGAGGCTCTAATTGGTGACAATGTAAAAATTCAAAATAATGTTTCCGTATATGACAAAATAACACTTGAAGATCATGTGTTTTGTGGTCCTAGTATGGTTTTTACTAATGTGCATAACCCGCGTTCGGCTGTTTCTCGTAAGAATGAGTATAGAGAGACATTTGTAAGAATAGGGGCAACATTGGGTGCTAATTGCACTATTATATGCGGGGCGACAATCGGAAAATATGCATTTGTAGGTGCTGGATCTGTAATTACAAAAAATGTAAAAGATTATGCTTTGGTTGTTGGTGTACCTGCTGTACATATTGGATGGATGAGCGAAAATGGAAAAAAACTGAAGTTACCAATAGAGAGTTATAATAGTGACATGACAGCTGAATGCCCTGAGACAGGAGAAATATATGTATTGAGAGGCGATAAAGTTAAAAAATTAGGTAATACAATATGATTCAACATTCGCCTATTTTAGTTTTAGCCCCACATACAGATGATGGTGAATTAGGTTGTGGAGGATTAATTTCTAAGTATATTGAGAAAGGAGCAGATGTTTATTATGTAGCATTTTCTAATGCACATATTTCTCTTCCGGCAGGATACCATAAAGACACTTTGATTAAAGAAATGTCTGCAGCTACAGCTGTTTTAGGTATACCAAGCAATAACCTTCTTTTATATGATTTTCCTGTACGTAATTTTCCAGATAAGCGTCAAGAGATTCTACAAACAATGATTGGTTTAAGAGAAAGTATTTCTCCTAAATTGGTACTTTGCCCATCTTTGAATGATATACACCAAGATCATGAAACTATTGCACAAGAAGCGTTGCGCTGCTTTAAAAAACAATCGATTCTTTGCTATGAAGAGCCTTGGAACAACATAGCTTTTTCAACAGATTGCTTTATTAGTTTTGAAAAATATCATTTGGATAGAAAAATAGAGGCATTGAAGTGCTATGCTTCTCAAGGTCATAGGTCTTATATTAATTCAGAATCAATACGTTCATTGGCAATAACTAGAGGGTCTCAGTTGGAAGGGGGTTACGCTGAAGCTTTTGAAGTTATTCGCTGGATGCTTTAATTTATTAAAATGCCAACAATACAACAAATAGCTAATTTTTTAAATTTAGAATTATTTGGACACTCTAACTTAAATATTAATAAGATTTCACCTTTCCCGCCAAAGCTTGGAGAAATTTCTTTTATAAAGAACAGTAATACCATAATAAATGAAATACTAAAATATGACAATGGGTGGGATGGTGCAGTCATTGCAGATGACAATTTAAATGGTGTTGTGGATCTTTCATGCTCTAGCCATATGTTCTCTTGTGCTCCTAAGTATGATTTAGCTAAAACTTACTGGGAATTCTTTGACACAACAAGGTTATTGCCTAAGGAGAAATGCATTATTGACAATAATATTACTATTGGAGCATCAGTCAAAATAGATAATGATGTTGAAATTGGACCTGGTTGCGTATTGTTGGGCGATATTAAAATTGGCTCTGGGTCAAGAATAGGAAGTAATGTTGTAATAAAAAATAAGGCATTACTAGGGAAAAACGTTACAATACTTTCTGGTTCTGTTATTGGAGAAAATGCATTTAGTTTTGGATTTAGTAAGAAAGGTGAATCAATTGTTTTCCCATCTCTGTCTGGTGTAATAATAGAAGATAATGTTAGGATTGGCAATAATGTGACTATTTCTAGAGGCGTATTTAAAGATACAGAGATTAGTTGTGGCA
>Ga0209142_1001964_pt1 | contig 10587 bp, 4 predicted proteins | sample SaaInlV_120m_DNA_FD_184678 | JGI IMG/M metagenome (GOLD analysis project Ga0209142, IMG submission 184678) | Marine microbial communities from expanding oxygen minimum zones in the Saanich Inlet - Saanich Inlet SI074_LV_200m_DNA (SPAdes) (version 2) | ecosystem: Environmental > Aquatic > Marine >... | reverse complement strand
CATTGTCCTGAAAAAAAATGCTTTACATACCCCATTCTAAATGAAGATTTTATACCGATCAATATCAAATTTCATAAATCTAAGTTGGGTAAAGCTCCTCATTCAATTAAAGGGCACGGACAATGCGTATTATATCCTCTTCCCCTGATAAAAGACTTTGATTTTAACAAACTAATTCTTTTTGCAGAGGGTGAAAAAGACGCGGTGACGCTGCTGTCAAATGGCTATCAAGCTGTATCAAGCAGTACCGGAGCGCTTTCCCTTCCAAAAAATCTTACACAAATTGAACCTGCGAAACATATAAAATTTGTATATGATCAGGGTGATGCAGGGCAGAACGGGTCAATGAAAGGTGCAATAGAATTAAAAAGGCGATTCCCTGAAATGAGGATTGGCGTTTGTCACTGGCCTGAAGGATTTCCAGAAGGGTATGATGTCACGGATCATTTAAAAGCAAGTGATGAAAATGACCTTGAGGAATTGTTACTAAATGTGGAATATGTCGAATCGGTTCCAACTAAAAAGTCTGTTAAATCCATTGGTGTCATTCCGGAACCACTTGATTTCTATGGATATGTTAACGACAACAGCCCTAAGCCAGTTGATATGATTGAAGGAATACTTCCTAATGAATCAGTTATGGGGATTGTAAGTGACGCGAATGTTGGTAAAACTATACTGGCATTAAATTTATCTATGCATCTTTCTGCTGGGAAGGACTGGCTCGGGCATAGAATTGACAGGGCATATAAGGTCTTATATTTTCTTGCTGAAGGAGGTTACCATAATTTACGTTTTAGGATGAAAAAACTTGCGACACAATTTGAGGTTAGACCTAATGAAGGGTATTTCAAAACCTGGCCTACAGTGCCTTATAACTTGAACGACCCCAGTAATTTTGCAGAGATTGAATCTGAGATAGATAAATTTAGTCCAGATATATTTGTCATTGATACTTTTATCAAATGCCATAATGAAGACGAAAACGATAATAGGGTAATGCAAGATATTATGAACATTATTAGGTCTTTCGTAACAGGCGAAGGAAGGTCGGCAATAATCTGTCATCATGTATCAAAACAAGGTCAAACAAGGGGTGCAAGCTCAGTAAGTGGTGATTTTGATACAGTAATCAGACTTGACTGGAAAGATAAAAACTGTCCAAATCGGCTATTAACATATGAAAAGATCCGTAACAGTGAAATGTTGCCATCAGTGACAGTCTCATTAAACACTGACACCCTATTTCTTGAGAGAGTAGATGATCCGTCTTCAGATCGATTTAATATCCTTATGGGTTATTTTGAAAATGATGCCGGAATCAAAAGACCTAATATTATCAAAAAGTTAATTGAAGACCTTCCATTGGGCACCCAATCATGTAATACATTATTTAATAAGTACAAACATTATCTTGTTGAAAAGGATGGATTATGGTACATAAAACCAAAAGAATAAATTCCAATTCCAATCCTTCCAATTTGGAAATTGGAAATCTTGTCGAGGAGAAACTTGTCCAATTCCAACTATTCCAATATGAATGCTGGAATCGTTATAACTAATGTTATTAATTAAGTTATGACGTTATTCCAATTTCCACCCCTTATGGGGGGGGGTGGACTTTTTGAATCCACCCTCCCAATTATCATTGTGTGGAATTATTAAACATTACTAATGGATAATATAATAAAAGTAACCAAGACCGATAACGGTAACACAATAGATGCCAGAGAGCTATATACTATGCTTGGATCAAAGAGGCATTTTAGTGATTGGGTTAAGTCATTTCTAACAAAAAGCAAGATATTCTAGGAGAATATTGATTATTGGAGTTATTCACAACACTGTGAAAATCAGAAATCAGGTGGGCAACGTATTAATTTCTACTTGACTGTTAGGATGGCTAAAGTGTTGTAGTTGAAAATATCTGAAAGGGGTTTGCTGGTCTGGAAGAAGATCATTTTAACCATTGTAATTCCGCCCAAAAAAGATGTCTAATTAAATGATTATATTAAAATGATTTAATCATTGACTAAAAAATCACAATAATCCAATGATTTAAAATATAGTATTAAATCGATGTATGTGATTAATATTATTGTAAATATCTGTTTTCAATCATAGTATTAAAGGGATAGCCATTCCAATAACCGCAGATTTAAACGTCTTGGGGTCCTGGTCAAAAGTCTTTAGATGAACTAACCACTCATCACTAAAGTTAAATTCGCTCTTAGAAGGCTTGCCATCCTTGTTTCCGGTATAAGTACCCCTGATTGCCAGTTTCTCAATCTCAGGCACCACCTTGTTCATGATAACATCAGCCTTGCAACAGTACCATACTTCTTTTGGGTATGGCCAGCTGCGGTCTCCCTGGGAAGGAGATGAACCGGGATAAGTTCACCATTTTCATCGAGTAGATCCTGGACATTGAGGAAAGCATTTATCTTTAGTCTCTGTATGACATATTCTACGGTTATCTCATGGTTGATGATAACCCTACGTCTTAACTCTTCTAACCTTGGGGTAACCTTGGGGTCAACAGATAATTCAGAGGCCGACTTATGAATGGTCACTAATTTCATTTTTGTGGTGTTATCTGCGATACGGAAGGCTTCTGATAAAGACTTTCCTTCAACTACCTTTTGGTAGAGGAATTCATGCTGAATATTCAAAGATTGGAAAATTAACCTAATAAAAGAATATGGCTTTCTGAAAGGCGAGGACTATTTGGCGTTTTCTAAAAATTTAGAAAGCGGTGGCAGAACCAAAGAGTACATGTTATCAAGGGATATGGGAAAGAAATATCTATGGTGCAGCATTTTGCGAAAGGGAGGGAGGCCAGGCGATATTTATTGATTGTGAAAAAGCATTGAGGGTTATAACCAAGAGTGAAGTTATTGAATTGAAGAAACCTACTAATTTTGTTGAATCCCTGGAATTGAATGTCTAACATCAGAAATTTACTGGTAGATATGAGGAATAATCCATTGAGCAGTATGAGACTATAACTCGGCAGATGAACGTCGTAGACATAAAGAGTATGTCATTCAAGCAGATGATGGGTAAGTCAGTAGATTCAGACCGAATCCATACAAATATGCAAGGAGAGGATTTGTTAGGGCATTGAATATTCAGAATAACAGTACCCTGTGAGGATCCAATAATCATCTGGAGAATAACTTTATTAATTCAATTATACTAAATAAATATTATTATTGAAATGCATTCACAGGGAATTCATTGAATTATTCACCATGACAAGTCTAATTTGAATTAAATATGGGGAAATAAAAGAAAAAGCAAGTAGAAGGTTCTATGGATATTTTAGACGTTGTTGCTCCTATGGCATTAATCTGCGGTAATTGATTGGTAATGAGTAAATTTTTACATTTAGGTTGATTTATTGAAGGGAAATCCCGCATTTCGAACTCCACGGAAAATACACAAGGAGTCACGTAGAGTTGTTTACCAAAAGCGATGATTATACACTCTGAATAAACGAAATCCCCTATCGTGACATGTTATGGCATTACTAAATAGTCCCTCCATACATACATCTATTTAATAAAGATATTCTGATATATGCATGTGAGCAATACACAGAAGACTGGTAATGCATATCAAATAATCATATGTAGATAATTTTTCTCGAATAATTCTAAATCTGTATATTACTACTCCTATTTTAGAGGATATGAATCATTTTAAGGATATGAAGATTGACTAATACTATTAATTTGCTTGGTTCCATTGGGATGACTGATAATTTTGAAAAATTAGTCAAAATATTTAAATATTACAAAAAGGACTGATATGAAAAAAGCATTCTTATTTCTATTAATAATATTTTCTTATTTTGTAATAGCTGAAGATGTTCATGATGATAATACAATAAACAATGAACAGATTGATTCATCATCTTCGATTGATAATCCCATTCCTAAACATGGCAAAACAAAAAAACTCGATTCTAATAATACCAAAAATCGGTCAGGTATATATGTTGATAATCCAATGAGGACTGATTCTCGTGTTAATACTCTTGCTGATTATGTTTATCTTACCAATTCAGAGGAGGCTGGGGGAGCCCCGTTTGTGCATGATAATCCTGGTAATAGGCGAGGAGTTACTTTTGGTAACGCTGATTTGCTCAGTGGTGGAAATATCCAGACAAATGGCACCATGGTAATGAGTGATTTTGGTTGTCCTGAATTTGAAGGAACTGTTTTTCTCACCATTGATCCTGAATCCGGTGAGTTACATGATCCTGTGATGGGAATATGTGAGTGGGATCAAGTATTCCTCGGAGTACCTTCGACCCTTGAAAGACCACCGGTGGAGTTTACACTTGAAGATTATGAGACGACAAAAAATGCGGCCTTGAATGGTGAAGGATACGTATTTGACTCCACTGAATTATTGAATCATGATTTCAACAATCGTGATACTCTTATTATGACGGATATATATTTTCTTTCTGATTCCAGCTTCCAAGTAAAAAGGTGGTGGTTCCTCAAACCACCCCATTTAAATCTTTCTGCGAGATTGGGAGCCACGGAATTTCCATTTGCCTTTCCAACTCATATGGAAGGGGTTACTGATCCTGGTGCTGATTGTACAAATACCGATGATCTCAGAACTTGTGGCTCTTATATTGACTCTCTTATTTCATACCATGCAAAAACTCCAAATATTGTTAGCGGTATTGATGAATACTATTATGACACAACTATTTCAGGCCCACATGGATACTCTACCTCAGAGTATTTAACTCTTTCAACGGAAACAGGATTACCTGATTCCAGCAATTTATTATCTAATCAAATAATTATACCTGATGGACCTAAAGTGATTTATATAATGGGTGGGCCGGTACGTGTTCATGGTCTTTATAAGGGTAAATATACCGTTATTACCGACGAATATTCAACCTATCATCGTCATGCCTGGCCATCGAATCTTGAGGCACCAATAGATACTTTATGGTGCAATATCTGGATCACTGATGATATTCGTAATGCTGACACTCCTGAAGGTAATATAGGCCCCCCTCAACCGGATGAATTTTGTGAGCAAGGTTCTAATAATCGAATGGGATTGATATCAGGTGCAAATATTATTGTGGCCAATACTCGGGCAAATGGTGCAGGTAATCAAACTAACGGTTCTGGAGTTGTTATTCATGCCTCCCTTGTTGCTATTAATGAATCATTTACTGTCCAATACTGGCAGAATATCACAAATGGGCATTTCTCCCCACCTCACGGTGATGGTCGAGGTCCATGGGTAAATAATTTCAATGGATTTTCATCGAATCAGGATGCCAGAGGTACTATAACAATCTGGGGCGGTATAACTCAGAAATATCGTGGTTATATCATCCGTAATAGCCCTGGTCCATATAATCAGACGGTAGGATATCAAAAAAGTTATCATTTCGATGAGAACAATTTTTGTAGTCCCCCACCCTATTTCCCTGCGATTCATTTTGTAGGGGAAGGCTGTAGTGATCCATATGCTATTAACTACAACCCAGAAGCTACATTTGATGATGGATCGTGTTACTATATTGAAGATATAAATCAACATTTTGTACAAAATTGGGAAGGCATCCCTCTCAACCCCATGGGAATATATGTAAACTCAGCAATTTTGGATGAGATCAACCTTAGAGTTGGGGATGAAATCGGGATCTTTGATGTTGGAGAATGCATAGGAGTGGCCCAGCTTACTGATGAAATCACTACCCCAGTTCAATTATTCTTATCCCAAGACAACCCTGATACTCCTGAAATTGATGGATTTATTGGTGAGGAAAATATTGTCTACAAGTTTTGGGACGCAAGTGAGCAAATAGAAATTATTAGTGTGAGTCCAACAATATTAAATGGTGATGATGTTTTTACTCCTCTCGGATTTTCGGAGGTAGAGTTGTCAGTTTACACAATTTTGGGTTGCACACAAATTAGTTCAATCAACTACAACCCTGATGCAACAGTCGATGATGGAAGTTGTATAATAATAATATATGGATGCATGGACTCAGAAGCTTGTAACTATGACCCTGATGCAAACGAAGAAGGAAGTTGCGTTTATTATGATTGTACAGGAGAATGCAACGGAGGAGCCTTTTTTGACGATTGCGATGTTTGTGACGATGACCCATCAAACGACAATGAGTGTTATGGCTGTTCAGATCAATGGGCATTGAATTATGATCCAAGTTTCACAATAGATGATGGTTCTTGTGATTACCCGAGTATAGGTGATATTTCGATGGATGGCTTTATTAACGTCAATGACATTGTTTTACTTGTTGGAGTTGTTCTTGATGGAGAAGATTATGTTGACTACATGGATATTAATCAAGACTCATATTTGAATATCATTGATATTGTTATTTTAGTTGACATTATTCTTAATCCTGAATCTCTGGGCTGTACTGATCCCAATGCACCAAACTTCAACCCTGATTCGATTTATGATGATGGAAGTTGTGACTATTCAAATTTGGTAATAGACATTGATGGAAATGTTTATGAAACTGTTGTTATAGGAAATCAGGAATGGATGGCTGAGAACCTGATGGTAACACGCTACAGAAACGGCGAGGAAATCCTAACAGATTTCAGCAGTTCTGAATGGGGTGACCTGGATGATACTGAAACAGGTGCTTTTGCCGTTTACAACGATGATCTGTCCAATGTCGAAGTCTATGGTAATCTTTACAACTGGTATGCTATCGGTGATGCCAGAGAAATCTGTCCGGAGGGCTGGCACATACCTACTGATGATGAATGGATGGAACTGGAAATGTACTTGGGAATGAGTTATGAAGATGCCCATGATACCGGATATAGAGGAACAGATCAGGGCAGCCAACTGGCTGGTAATTCAGATCTGTGGATTGATGGTAGTTTAGAAAACAGTAGTGAATTCGGCTCATCCGGCTTCCTTGCCCTTCCAGGTGGTTACCGTGGCCTCGGTGGTATCTACGACAATGTGGAATGGTATTGTTCCTTCTGGTCCTTTACGGCAACCAATAGTGATTACGCCTGGAGCCGGAAACTAAATTACGGCAATTCGAAAACGGACCGCAACGGCAACAATAAACGGAACGGTTTTTCGCTTCGTTGTGCTGGGGATTAATCTATCCCGACGTATTGTCGGGACCGGAGCCAGTATAAATATTTATCCCATCCAGCACAAGAAGGAAATACTTGAATTGTTATCAATTCATGACATACGATAATTATGTGCTCAAGTCGTAAAAATGGTATTTAAATGCCCAGCATTCCTTCATCTTACATTGGATTATAATCCTATGTAAAAAATAAAATTATTTTCCACACATGAGAATTTTGTTAGAATTTGTATATATGATTTTTTCCTATTAAATTTCGACCCCAAACAAAGGAGATAAACTCATGAATAGACGATCTCGATTACTTTATATCATTTTAATCACTATTCTTTTATTCAATCTTTCATGTGATAATGGAAAAGACAGTGTATCACCCGATGATACGGAACCCATAATCAGCGAAAACGTTATACTACCTGAAGACGATCCTGAAATCACAGTCGAAACAATAGAAGAAGATCACCTAACATTCAATTTCACCGGTGACGATCCTGATATTGTGGAGAACGACATTCTGATGGGTACTGCTGATGGAGGATATCTTCGCAAAGTAACATCGGTCATTGTCACTGGAAATTCCATGGAAATTCAAACCGTTCAGGCAGCGTTGGTTGAGGCCATTGTAAGAGGTTCGGTAGATACAACACTATCTCTCAATTTTGGTGGTTCAAACCGTGGGTTATACGGATTAGAGACAAAATACTTGCGCGATGGTGTAACGGTTCGAGATAACGGTATAAACCTCAGTGGTACTGAACTTTTTTCGGGCAGCATCAATGGAACCAATGTTCTATTAACCTTGCCAACTGGCACAATCACATTTTCTCCAAATCTTGATATTGGTTTTGATATTGATGGTAATCAGGTTCAGGAATTTCATGCAATTGCCGGGGGGGCACTCGAGTTTGATTTTGACATTCGTGGGGAATTCTCAAGTGCTATTAGTAACTTTAATAATGACAACAATCCGATCGAATTGGCAAGTTTTTCCCAAACATTTATTCAGATGGTTGGGATAGTCCCAATTGTTGAGGTAGTGACTCTTTCGTTTGAGGCGGGATACTCTGTTGATATTGGTTCTGGAGGCACAATTCAAGCTGGTTTTGATAGTAATATTGCGATAGAGTGTGGTGCCATTTGGGAGGAAGGTAATTGGTCAGGAGTATGGAATCCATCTTATGATTTCGACATGCATCAACCGGAATGGAATGAAGAATCTAATGTAAACTTTATCGGCTATGTTAGACCTTCTATCAAAGTTGCTCTTTATGCAGTTGCCGGTCCAAGTATCAATATAAAACCTTTTCTACGATATAATGGCGAAGTAGTCAACAATCCTCCTGCGTGGTCTTGGGAATTGTATGGTGGGATGAAATCTTCTCTTGGATTTGACATTTCATTCATGAGTTGGGAGCCGGTAGAATTCAACACAGAACTATTGTATCCGCCATTTGAAATGATCATTGCAACTGATTCAGGTGAAGGAGAAGAGGAGGGAGAACAAAGCGAAACAGTTACCGATATAGATGGTAATGTCTATAATACCGTTGTTATTGGCAACCAAGAATGGATGGCAGAAAATCTAAAGGTAACACATTATCGGAATGGTGATCCTATACAGCATACAACTGATTATGCTGAATGGGCAGGGCTAACAACGGGATCTTATTGTTATCCGGTTAATGATTTTATTAATGTAGACACATATGGCAACCTATATAATGGTTATACTCTTTTTGATAATCGCAATATCGCCCCTGAAGGCTGGCATGTTCCAACAGACCAAGAATGGATTGAATTAGAAATGTATCTTGGAATGAGTTATGAAGAAGCTCATAATATCTTGTGGCGAGGTACAAATGAAGGTGGAAAGCTTAAAGAGGCAGGAACAACACACTGGGCACCACCAAATACTGGAGGAACTAATGAAAGTGGCTTTACCGCTCTTCCAGGAGGTTATTTCTCTCCATATGGCGAAATGGGCTACATTGGATATTTTTGGTCTTCTACAGAGTCTGAATATAATCGTGATTGGACTCGGACGATCGAGCACAATTCGGCAAGAATAGCCCGTTTAAGTGTAAACAAGCAAGCAGCACATTCAATTCGTTGTGTTAGGAATATTTCTCCAGAAAACTTTTCGCCGAATTTACCATCAATCCCAGCGCCACCAGATGGTTCTGGTGATCAAGCCGTGAGCTCGGAGCTCTCCTGGGTGGGGGGCGATCCTGATGGAGATCCGGTCACATATAATGTCTATCTTGAAGCAAACGACTCCTCTCCCGACCAATTAGTGTCAAGCGGTCAATCAAGCACAACTTATGAGCCTGGGGCGCTGCAGTTCAACACACACTACTATTGGCAAATCGTTGCTTCGGACGCTTCATTATCCACCTCGGGACCGGTTTGGGATTTCTGGACTGAGGAAGATGGGGGCGGTCAATTCGGGACCGTTACTGACATCGATGGTAATGTCTATAACACTGTTATTATTGGTGATCATGAGTGGATGGTGGAAAATCTAAAGGTCACTCATTATCGTAATGGAGATGAAATTCCAACAGGATATAGCAATTCTGACTGGACAGGATTAATAGTAGGAGCTTATTCAGTATATGATGCAAACGACGATAGTGCTTCTCAGGCCACCTGTGATGGGGATTGTGCAGAAGTGTATGGAAATCTGTACAACTGGTACGCGGTAAACGATGACCGTGAAGTCTGCCCGACAGGTTGGCATGTACCTTCAGATGCTGCATGGACCGAACTTGAGAATTATCTGGGGGACAGTAATGGGGGTAAATTAAAAGCAACAGGGACAATTGAAAATGGTACTGGATTATGGTATGATCCTAATACAGGTGCAACGAATGAGACGGAATTTACCGCCCTTCCCCATGGGTACCGCAGCTACTCAACTGGTAACTACTACTTTATGGGCTATTACGGTGGCTTTTGGTCTTCAACGGCAAAGGATAGTATTATCTCCTGGGACAGGGACCTGATTTATTCCGATTCAATAGTCCTTCGCCTCGGTGGCAATAAAGGCGTTGGCACCTCGGTCCGTTGTATTATGGATTAGGTGTGCACAGCGAAGTATGCCAGGGTGCATTGCACACTGCACCGATACACTGACGTACAAACTATAGTTAAGATGGTGGACTGTGAGCTCGGGTTTCGAAAGAAATCGAAACTGGAATAAATACCGACCGATAGGAACTTTCAGGAGTAACTATCAATCCACCCTGCAGGACTTTGATCAAATGGTGAAGGTGCAATCATCCCATCATTATGCATTCAAACGGGACACATGATGGACACAGTCATTTATTTCCGTCGGAATACAACGGACTTCTAATCCGTAGGTCACAGGTTCGAATCCTGTCCGGGGTACTTTTATAAACCCCTGTTATTCATAAGGATAGTAGGGGTTTTTCTTTGCA
>Ga0209142_1001963_pt1 | contig 10594 bp, 10 predicted proteins | sample SaaInlV_120m_DNA_FD_184678 | JGI IMG/M metagenome (GOLD analysis project Ga0209142, IMG submission 184678) | Marine microbial communities from expanding oxygen minimum zones in the Saanich Inlet - Saanich Inlet SI074_LV_200m_DNA (SPAdes) (version 2) | ecosystem: Environmental > Aquatic > Marine... | reverse complement strand
TAGAAGTAAGAGTAGCAGTTTCACTAGGTCTTCCCTCTCTTTTCATAAATCTATTACCACCTATTTTTCAAGTAGCATAAAATTTTTCAACAAAATCAACAACCAAAGGAAAAAAACTAGCTACCTCATTTACTCATTTTTCTTTACACCCAGCAGTTACAAATAATACATTATCATTAGTATCACTCATAGTAACAGTACCTTGTGCCATTAACCCCATCTTACCCACTTCAAAAGTAATCTCTTTATTTGAAACTTTATAAGTTTTTTTAAGAGGCTTAATACTAGTAGCATTTTTATCTGATAATCCTATCATAAAAATATATCGTTATTAATTAAAATTATTGTGATATATTATATTAAATAAGTGTTAGAATACAAAAAGAAGTGAAAAATATTATTTTCACTTCTTTTTATTTCATATTATTATGGACGAACAACAAATCTTGCAGAGTTTGAACTATTACGCACACCAGTATAACCTGCATTTTGTCATGAACAACTTGATATTCAAACAACACGGGCATAATATGACCAATACGATGCACTAATACTACCTACTGAAGATAACCAAATCCATTCTGAATTTGATGAATCAGTTCATTCTAAATTAATATTTAATCATAAATCACAGGCAATTTGATATTCTCACCTCTGATCAGATGTCATATCTGATCAATCACACCATCAGAAAGGAGACGCATCACATGGTCATGCACTTCAATCATTTATATAACTATATGCACTAGGTAAATGACTTCAAGATTTTTGAGTCCATGCTGTTAAATACTTTTGTCTATCTTGATATATAATATTTGATCTACCAGTTGAATTAGTATCAGTTATTTCATCTGCCATATAATCCGAATATAATATTAAATCTGTATTATTATCAACATGAGTATATGTCATATCCATTCATAAATCTTTTATTCAATCTATACAATCCGCCAAAAACAATGCAGGTATAGCATGTCAGTTAGCTGGAGTAATTCATGTTACCCAATCAATTGATTGAGCCGCTATATAATCATTTCATGTATTTGCTAACCACTTCATTCTTCATACAATGGTATCTCAACCTATAACATCTGTTGCTCATCAACCTATAGCTAAACAATTATAACTTGTACTTGAGTCAAGGATTTTAGTTTGTCATTTATCTCAATTTATATTTCACGAGTCATCTATAGAAGTAGCATCCCATCATTCATAATAACTAAATGTTACTGAATTTCCCCATCAATTCCAAGATATTCATCAATCTCATAATGTACTATCTAAATTCCAATCTCAGTACCTAGGCGAAATACAAAATCATACTCACTGAGTAGTTCAAATATATACATCCGTTGAAACCCATAACCAATCTGCAGATTCACAAGTTATTTGATCTATTAATCAAGCTGATACCACTTCTCAACCACTACTAAGTTCTATTTTAACATTCCCTCCCAAATTATTATTCACAAAACTAGCAGCATAACTTTCTTCTTCTCAAGCTGACAGATTAATTAATTTATCTACTTCTCATACTCATTCTAATACTGTAGATGTGTATGCAGTTTGTAATCCATTCACTAGTGATACTCTTGCAGTTGAATCAGTAGTATCCGTTAATGCTGTACAACTAGCATTATCTGTATATGCAACTACCGGTACGCCTGAACCAAATGCAAATCATCCAGTTGTATCAAATTTTGTACTACTTAGATTACTTGGTAGGTTTTTGTATCAGTTATAGACCAATCTCTCATTTGTCATTATTTGTAATAAATCTGGATTTGAAACGTCATTTGCTATTATTGTTGGTAGAGCTAGAGCATAACATGTTGAAGCTCATGTTAAAGTTTTTGTCATTAAACCATTATAGTTTCATTCTACTATCGCTGTTGCTTCAACTGTTCATGCAAAAGCTCCATCTAACATATATGGATTAAATGTAAGTGGGTCTCACTCTAGCATTCAGGCTAATTCATATTCATTTGTAGTAACTGAATATGTATATTTTTTATCTGTTAATGGATCTGTAGGTATTTTGTCTAGCTTATCTACATTCACAAATACTGAAGCTCAAAAAGTTCATTGCGTCCATACTGTTCATCAACTATATGTTATTGCAACTCAATCTGTTGGCACAGGATATTTTCAGGCTCATAAATGAAATAATTCTAGAGATGTTTTCATTGTAGATATATCTGATAATCTGGTAGAATCTCTTGCTTGTGTAGAATATCATTGCAGTGATATAAAGGCTATTGTTCAGAGTATTGCTAGTATTGTAATTACTACTATTAATTCTACTAATGTAAAGGCTTGTTTTTGTATTTTCATAACTTTTTTTTAATTATAAATTGTTTAATTTTATTATATTTTTTTAAAATAATATAAATTAATTTTTAACACATACTATTGATATACCAACAGCTTTATTATTAGTACCATCACCAACCGTAGAATTACCAGAATTCAAGAAAAGACTCCATGAACCAATAGTAGTAGTTTCAGTAGAAGACCACCATGTTCAACCTGAAGCAACATCATAAAAATTAGAATTAGTACTACGATAACCAGAAAGTGATGAAACTATTCATGATAATTGATCTCAAGTCCATCATGTTGCTCAAGCATTAGTTAAATCTGTCCATTGAGTATCTGTTGGTAATCACCATCATGTTCATAATTGACCACATACTGATTTACTAGTATCTTCAGCTTGAACACAATTTACTGTATTACAACTAGCATCAAATCACATTGCTTCTGACCATGTATATAATCATCAATCTGTATCACATTCATTACTTGTGTTATTATTGTAACACCATTTTTCTATAATATCTGTATCTGATGGCATTGTTCATCAATTGACTAACATATCTCAATGATTCATATTTTGACTAGTCCAACAATTTGAATCTGCTCATAAAATAGTTGTGTAAGTATATCATCATGCTGACACTGTATCTCAACAACTAAAAGTTGCTACAGCATTCGTGGATGTCACAGGTTCATTTAATACAATTGTATCAAATAATCATGCCAATGTGGTATCATCAGTCTCTAAATTTAATACATATTCTATAATTCATTCATTGTTTAATGATGTTTCTCATATATATGCTAATTTTATGATTTCAATTACAGCTGCTTTATCAGCGTCTACTGAATCTTTATTTAAATTATTCAATGCTCAAGTTAATACAAGTCATGTTAATGCTCATGTATTTGATATCACATTTCCATTACTTGGAATATTTTCTCACTTATTTATAACTAATGATTGTAATCAAGATTCTGTTAATTCTTTTGTTCATCATGCTGTAACTTCTTCACTTGTTATTAAACTTGGGATTGGAACAATATGACTTGATGTTTTTACGAATAATCAATTATAATTTCATGTTATTTTTGGTATTACTGTTGTAGATGCTGCGCTTGTCTGTCATATTATATTTAATACAATATTATCTCACTCTAATAAACTCAATATTTCAAGTTCATTCTTAGTATTTGATACTGAGTATATATATTTTTTTTCTGTCAATGGATCTAATGGAACTTCTGCAATATTTCTTGATAAACTTTGTATAACACTATCTCAAAAATATCATTGATAAAATAAATCATTTCATAAATATGTAAAAGTACCATATTCATCTGGTAACGGATATTTTCATGAATTTAAATGAAACAACTCTAATGAAGTTTTCATACTAGATACATCAGAGATTCTAATAGAATCTCTAGCATCTTCTGAGTATCATTGAAGCGATATAAAAGCTATTGTTCAGAGTATTGCTAGTATTGTAATTACTACTATTAATTCTACTAATGTGAATGCTTGTTTTTGTATTCTCATAAATAATTATTAATTTATAATTTTGTGTAACTTTATTATATTTTTTTACAATAATAAAGCCATTTATTTTAAATAAATGGCTTTACAAATTGAGTGTTTAAGTTTAAAAAAAAGAAAAATAATATTTTTCTTTTTTCTTTTATAAATAATTATTTATTTTTTTTATATTCTTCTTCATCTACTAAAACTACATTAGATACATCTCAAATTTCATGTTTAATATAAACTACATCTCATACATTAAGTCTAAAAATATTATCTGCTGGTGTATTAGGAATTTTTATAGTTTTTCATTCAATATTGATTTTTATATTAACAAGTCTTCTATAATTTATCTCTATCCTACTATATGATAAATCTACTATATTTGCTGTAGTATATATAGGATTTAAATTTATTTTATTTAGATTAAGAAAATTAATTATACTTTTAAATAAAAATACTCATGTAATAATCATTGGTATAAAGAATCATATAAATTGAATGCATATAGCTATAGATTCAAATCATTCTTCAAAAGATGAAAATCATAACTCACTAAATGGCCCCATCATAGGATAAAAAGATATGAACATTATATATGCGAATATACACCAAACAATAAAAAATATAAATGATCATAATAAATTTTTCATAGTTTCATTTTTATTAAATAATAAAATAGTATCTAAAACAAAAAAAAGTGCTATAGCACTTTTTTAACTTACATCTGTTAGAAAACTAGTAGCATCTAAAGTTTGTTCAACTTTATCCTCTGTTATTTCAACATCATCAGATACTTCAGAGTTTAATTTCATTTCTGAAATAACTTTATTTCAAGTTCCAGATACTCCTTCCCATTTATTATGAGAAGAATTTGGTTCATTATATGATCAAGGCATAATTCTATAATTAAAAAATAAATTTTATATAATATTTTTAATGATTAGAACAACATCACCCTTCTTTATCTTCGTGTTTATGTTCATGTCATCCTCCTCCACAACAACCCCCACCATCATGTTCATGTGCATGATTTGAAGCTTGCTCTTGAATAAAAGCCATAAAACTATCTATTAATGCTCATACCATATCAGCATCTTCTTTTATTTCTTCTCATTTAGCATCTGGTATTACTTGTTTAAGTAAATCTAGAGATTCTCTATATTTTTCATCAATTTCAATTGTAATTTTTGACATATTGTATATTTATTATTTAAAGTATTTTTTATTATATTTGATTATTTTTAAATGCAAGCTTAGTTTTATTTATGTATAATAGATTTCTTTTTCTTTTTTGCGAATTTATCTGTAATTTTCTTGATAACTTTTTGTCTATTTTTAATAGTTTCTTCTCATCCATCAACTTGTAATTCTCATTTTTCAGATAATAGTATTGCAATACTACGAGTAGCTGGGATTTTTGCTAATATTATATTTATGATAACCATTATAGGTACAGATAAAAGCATACCAACTATCCCCCATAAAGTTCCCCAAAATCATAATGACATAATAATAACTAATGGACTTAGATTAAGTTTATTTCACATAAACTTTGGTTCAATAATATTTCACATTAGTACTTGTATAGCGACAAGTCAAGAAGACATAAGTGCAAAAGTATAATAACTATCAAACTGTACTAGAGAAAATAACGCTGGAAATGAAACAGCAATTATAGAACCAATACTAGGAATAAAATTTAAAATAAATACAAGTAATGCCCAAAATATTGCAAAATCTAATCAAAAAGATGTCATTATAATAAAACTAAAAGTAGAAGTTATTAAACTAACAATAGACTTTATTACAAAATATGTTTTTATATCAGTTTTTATTTTTTCGATTATCTCAACGATTTGTTTTTTATTAACATTATTTTCTATCATTAAATATAATTTAACTTTGAAATATCTATATTCAAGTAATATAAATAAAACATAGAATAATATAATTCATGTACTAGAAAATATTGATGTAAATCAACCTATAACAAGTGTAAATACATATTGTATATCCACTTTATTAAGTATTTCTGATATACTAGTAGGCTCAGTAATATGAAGTAATTCAAAAACTTGAGTAATAATTATTGAAACTTTAGTTTGATATTCTGGTAATAATCTAATCAAATCCTCTATATTTGAACCAATTAATTTACCTAATCACCAAAATATAAATGAATAAGTAGCAAGAGAAAGTGTAAAAGAAATAATAGCAGGTATTCTAAAACTCTTAAAAAAATTAGATAATCAAATTATAGCAAATGAAAATAAAAGAGCTATAATAAAAGGTATAAGTAAACTAGCTCAAATATATAAAAGATAAAATATAATAAAGAATATTATTATAAGCAAAGATATATTAACTAAAGTATTATTTTCTTTTTTAAACATATGTATTTTTAAATTAATATTTATTCTCATTAATATATCATCTTTGCTCTCAATGTAAAGACTTTTTAATCTTGACTTTTAGTTTATTTTTCATATAAATAAACAACTTTTTAAAAGTTCATTAAAATAATCTGAAAATGAAAGATAAAGACGGGATGATGTTTAATTACTAAAACCTGATTTTAATTAAATATCTAAATATTACACAAAAAAGGAGTGAAATAAGAAATTTAGAAACAAATTAAAATAAATATTGAAAATAAACTTAAACTAAATGAAAATATCGGAGAACTAAGATGGAAATATGTAATGAATACCCTGTAACAAAAAGCCTCGATAATAAACTTTTGTGGCCATTTAACGCCACAATCTTCTTTATTCATTCTGAGTATGAATATGAAGCTAAACCATTTTCTATAGCTGGGAAAGAAAGCAAAGCTGGACAAAATGAAGGAACTGCAAAGATATTAGCCTTTTCTATAGATAATGGACTAAATCTTCAAGATACATTACTTTTGTTTGGTGATTTTTTTCAGGAAGTTAATGATGACCCAGAAGGTGTAGAACATGAAAATATACGCCTACTTATGGCAAATGGTCTTGAATCAGTTAAGTTCAGCAAAGGCTCATGCTTAAGAAAAAGAAGCACATCTCTGGAAGATACAATAAATGATACCTGGGAGAACAGATCAAAGATCGAACGTGAAGATAATTATATCGGGCGAAAACAGGTTTTTGAGATATTTGAATTAATTGAAGCTGGACTTCTTGGTCCTGTCGCAGTTAATTCACTCGCATTATCCATTGCAGAAACTCGAGATGAAGCTAAGAGAGGTATTGTTGTTCTAGATTGGGTCAAAAAAGCGTTACTTCTTGGTCTGGGAAAACAGTTCAAAATGCGCTGGATTGACAAAACTAAAGGCTACCGTGATTTCTTACCCGTTTTCCCAATGAGTTGGGATGAGTTTGAAAACCTTGAAATATGTGATTTAGATTCAAGACAGGCTCCTCCTGGAGCTAGAAGAGGATCAAGATTTGCAGGAGTTCAGTCTATGCCAAATACATGGATAAATTCTGGGGCTGTTGTTGGTTATGGAACAATGCTTGATAATGTATCTGTGGCCGCTAGCTGTGCCTACATTGGAAAGAACTGTCACATAAGTGGAAAAGCTGGTGTTGGAGGAGTATTTGAACCATTAGGTGCTATTCCAAATGTAGTTGGGGACAATGTGTTCATTGGTGTTGGATCTGAACCTACAGAAGGTTGTATTATTGGTTCTGGTGCAGTTCTTGCTCCTAAAGTAGTAATTACTTCTGGTACACGTATCTATGATATGCGTCCAGGAAAAAATTATGGTACTTACTGGTACGGATTTGTTCCACATGACACCCTTGTTGTTGAAGCAACTTATCAAATTGGTACAGATAAAGAGGCGATGATTATTGCCGGTGGTTGTGTAGCTATTAGAAAAAATATGGATCCGTCAAAACGAGGAAAAGTTGATATAAATAGCATGCTTCGTGAAATGTAGTTAACTTGCTTCGGTTATTTGTAGATTACAGATAACCGAAGCCAACAATAAACAATTTTAGAATTGATTTAAACATCATCTACTGTCTTTGCTTTTCATTTAAAAAAACAAAAAAACATTCAAATCTGAATGTTTTTTTGTGCTTATTTTTCTAACAAACATGCTTTTATACTTTTTTCTAACTCTTTAATACCTATTTTTTTTGTACTTGAAACTTTTATGATTTCTTGTCAGAAAAACTGGTTTTTTGCATGAGTTAAACTTTTCCCTGCTTCTGAATTAGATAATTTATCTATTTTTGAAAGAACAATAGTTACAGGAAGTTCTAATTCTAAAATATATTTATACATATCTATATCTACTTGTTGAGCTCATAGTTTTGAATCTATGAGTATGACAACTTTTTTAATATATTCTGCTTTTTCTTCTAAATACCAACTTATAAGGCCATCAAGTTCTTCTTTTAGATTTTTTCATAGTTTAGCAAATCAATAACCCGGTAAATCTGTTAAGTAATACTTATTAGCAACCTTGAAAAGATTTGCAAGTCTAGTTTTACCCGGTTTAGCACTTGTTTTTACTAAATCTTTCTTTCCAAATAAGCTATTCATAATACTTGATTTCCCTACATTTGACCTTCAAACAAAGAGAACTTCCCTTTTTTCATCTATAAAAACTTCCTTACTTCATAATCATACTGATTTATGAAATACTACATCTGATAACTTCATTCTATATTTGTTAATTAACTAAATTTGTGTTATAATAAGGAAGAATGCAAAAATATAAAATAAAAATTCAAAATATGGAAGAAAAACTATCAGATAAAATAATAGCTAATGCAATTTCAGCTTATTTAATGATATTCATTTCAGGTCTATTTCTATTAAATAATACTAATAAAAATATAGATAATGAGTTTGTAAAATGACATACAAAGTCAGCTATTTTAATTCACCTATGATTTTTAATTACATATATAGTTTTTATAAGTAATTCATTATTTAGTCAAATATCAATTATATGATTTCAGTTAAATAATTTAATAGCAGAAGTAATTTTTACTGGATTATTAATTACATTAATAATTTGAATTTATAATGCTCACAAAGGATTAGAGTTCCATATCAGTAAATGATTTCATATATCAAAAGACGAAAAAGTTCTAGACATAAATTGAGATTGAGAGATCTCTGAAAAAGAAAAGTTAACTATATTTTTATCATTAGTCCCATTTATATGATTTGTTAGTTTCGCAAAATATAGGAAAAATAAGACTATACAAAATACCACTAGAGTAAATATAATTGTATCTTTATCAATAATTCTTTTCTATATTTTTTCTCACCAAAATTTAGCAAATCTATTGAGTTTAATATATATTATTTCAATAATATTTGTATGAATAAATCTGTTTACTAGATCTGAATTAATCCAGATCCGCTTAAGTAAATATTTATCTCCATCAGATGCTTATCTATTATTAGTATCAATTAAAGATTATTTAAAGAATTATTTCAACGAAGAAAAATTTAAAGAATTAAAGCTTATTATAAAAGAAAATTATAAAGAAATAGAAAATATTGAAATATCAGATGAAAAAATACTTAATAAAAATAAAGATTTTAGAATATCAAAAACTCTTATCTATATTCCATTTATAAATCTAATTTTTATATTTTTTAAAAATACTAAATACAGTTTTCATATAATAAATTGATTCATGATAACTCTAATAAGTGTTTTATTAATTATAATAATAAATATAACTGAACTAAATTATAATATTTTACTACTATTAGTATTCCCTATACTATTCTGAATTTGATATACTAAACATTTGTCAGCATATAGAATGCCGATAATTTTTGATATATATTTATTAACAAAAAAAGTATTCTGATTACTCAAGTTTTGAACAAAAAAAATAAAAGAAAAACATAAAGAAAAAAATGAAATAAACTTAAAAATAAAAAAATAAAACTCTTAAATTCAAGAGTTTTATTTTTTTATTTTACATTTTTTTAACTTCTTCACACTACAAACTTCCAGAGTTTTAAGAATATCATAAACAACATACAATAACATTATTAAAGATAAAACCTTTAACTCCATTCAGTCATATGGTAATACTGATAATATAGAAGCAAGTCCTAAATATGAAGCAACTGTAATACTACAAGCAGGACAACCTCAAACTAATACTCAAAAAAATCAAGCCAATCATCATAATCCTAATTGTTTTTTCTTTGGGCTAGAAAAGTAAATCATTTTATAAACACTTGCTCAGATAAATAATCAAAATAATAGACTAATTGAAGTGTCTAAAGCGATTTCTAATAGATAAAAAGATAATCAAAGATTTCAGATTATAAGTTCAGTATCTTTAAAATATGTAAATAAGAATCATATAGCCATTATAGAAATAATTGTAGCTGATAATGAGCTTGTTTTAGTTAATACTTTTTGAAGATTTGTTAAAATTAATTTCATCTTATATTATTTATAAAATATTATTAATTTATATTAATCTGAAAATAGATTTATGCAACAAAAAAAGAGCCTATGGCTCTTTTTTAATTTATACTATTATGATTCATCATCTAATATTTGAATAGCAATTTTAATATCATGTAAATTTGTTACTGGAAGATTAAGTCCTTCATCCATATATTCTTTAAAATTTTTCTCCTGGCTAGTTAAATCATAAGATTCACCTAATTTAGCATATTTATCTTCTGCTTTATCTAATACTTTTAAAAATTTATCTGAAGATATTAATAAATCAACTATATCACCTTCATCAGTTAACTCAATTTTAG